>Ga0193740_1000211_pt1 | contig 16797 bp, 20 predicted proteins | sample L2s1metaG_FD_145072 | JGI IMG/M metagenome (GOLD analysis project Ga0193740, IMG submission 145072) | Soil microbial communities from a riparian zone of the East river system, Colorado, United States - L2s1 | ecosystem: Environmental > Terrestrial > Soil > Riparian zone | place: USA: East River... | reverse complement strand
ATGGTGACTTTAACCAAACAGAGAAGATAATCCTTCTAAAGCTTCTTCTTCCTTCTTTTCATCCTTTTTCTCTTCTTTCTTCTCATCCTTAGCTTGTGCGGCTCCGGCATCGGCAGCTGCTGTAGCAGGAACGGCCATGGCCATTGGAGTTGCCTTTAATGATTCCTCTATGTTTACTTCACTCAAGGCTGCACGAGAGCCTTTACCTTTACTTCATCGGGACTTGCACCAGTAGCCTTTATCACATTCTTTACATTATCTTCGGTGATATCCTTGTTTAATTTGTGTAGTAATAATGCGGCATATACGTATTCCATTTAAAGAATGCTCTATCCATGACCATAATATAAAACTTTCAAAATTACAATATCTTGGTACTTCTAGCAACGGCATACATGTGTTCCTTTAGATCCCTTTCGTACAGTGAATTCATTTTCTCCAATAAAATGGCCCTTGCCTGCACTCTATCTTCATTACTTGTAGCTCGCAGAACATTAGCAAAAATCTCAGGGAGATTTTCTTTTATCCAACCGTCAAGTATGTGAAATCTTTCTTCATTTATCCACTTTGCCTTAGAAGAGATAATGTCAACGTCTTCATCAAAAATCCCTGTTTCAACATTGTCAATTAACATGAAAATGCAGTTATTTGGGTCCGGATTTTTCAGAACTTCTTTTGGCTTCCCTTCTCCTCTTCCTGCAGACACTTTCTCCATCAAGCCGATCGGGATAATATATGAACCCTTGATTCTAGCAACTGAATTAGAAAGAGAAACAATCCTGCCAATTATCAATCTAATTTTTCCAGAATAATCTTGAGTTACAAAAGCATAATCTCCATCCTTTAACTTATTCTTTCCAAATAACATATCAAAATGAGTTTTAATAAATTATTTATTATTTGCTATGATACCATCACATACTTGGTCATGTGCATTTCGTAATTGCAAAGCCTGTATTGATTGGATTAGTTCAAATTCTAATATATAAGATAACTCGATAGCTTATTGGCGTGGCGAGAGTATTTGTTGCTGCAGATATTCATAGAAAAGATGAAATTCAAAAGATTCAGAAGGATTTAATCACCTATCTGAACTTGGAGAACAAATATCTCAAACTTGTTCGGCCAGAAAATTTCCATTTTACATTAGTGTTTTTTGGTGAAGTAGACATATCAATACTTGATAAAATAGTTACCAAAATTTCAGAAATTGAGTTTCAATCATTTGAAATAAACTATGGTATGATAGGAGCATTTCCAAATAACAACCAAGCAAAAGTCGTGTGGATCGGATTAGATCAAAAGACAACAAATACCTTTAGTCAATTATCTCATTTGGTCATGTCAAAATTGACAGATTTGGGATTAGGATTAGAGATGGGGACAGAAAAAGAGATAATACCACACATAACACTATTTAGAACAAAGGTTACACTTAGCTTGAAATTCCAAGGAATCGAATCTTTTTCCGGTATTAGTGACAAAATGGATACAATCTCGGTAAAAAAGAGCATTACTACACCACAAGGTCCTATATACGAGAACATAATTTCTGTGAATGGTAAATGAACAAAATAGACTCTATCATACAAGAGGCCACAGAATCATCAGTCCCATCAAAACCAAAACAAAGTAAATTAGAAAAAATATCAAAGGAAATTCAAAAAGAAATTGCGAACTTTAGGGACAAGCGAATATCCAGAGTACTAGTTGGAGGTTCATTTGCCAAAGGTACTTGGCTTGAGAATGATACTGACATTGACTTCTTTGTAATGATAGAACCCAACGTTGAACGTGCAGAATTTGAGGAATTAGGCAAATCCGTTGGCTATCACGCTTTGAAAAAATACAAACCTTATTTGCGATATTCTGAACATCCTTATGTCGAAGGAAAAGTTGATGGAACGCGAATAAACATAGTCCCCTGTTATAGGGTTGAAAAAAATAAGTGGAAAAGTGCTGCGGACAGATCACCATTTCATACTGATTTCATGCAAGCCAAATTGAATGACAATCTGAAAAGTCAGGTTAGAGTACTAAAAAAATTCTTAAAGGCAGTGGGAATTTATGGTTCCCAGATAGCAGTTTCAGGTTTTAGTGGGTATGTAACAGAGGTACTTATCTTAAAATACGGTTCATTTAAGGGAGTTCTCCAAGTATTCTCTGAGCTTAAACCAAACCACATCATCTCAATCGATCCGCCCAACGAGAGGGTGATTGGGAAATTTACTAGTTCGGTGATAATAATCGATCCTATTGATTCTAACAGAAACCTTGGAGCTGCAATATCGGCAAATTGTGTAGCAAAATTTGTATTAGCGTCAAGACTATTCTTGAAAAACCCATCCGTAGAATTTATGAGAATATCTCATAGACCGAATGCCAAAATCCGAAACCAGATTGAATCAAGCCTGTTAATAATAGAATTTAATATCCAGAAAAGGAGTCCAGATATTTTGTGGGGCCAGCTTAAAAGAAAATTAACCAGCATTTCAAAGATGCTGTCAAACTCTAGGTTTGAAATAATCAAGAAATTTTGCTTTACAGACGAAGAAAAACATGCCGTGTTTATCTTCATGATTGAATTTGCAAACCTCCCAAAAATTAGCATAAATAGAGGACCTGAAGTATATCTAAAAGCAGAAACAGATTCTTACATCAAGAAAAGAGGAGGTAACTCCATCATGATATGGACTGATAGTATGAGACTTGTAAGTATTGAGGAGACAAAACTGATCTCAATAAAGGAAAATGCTGGTCTAATAATTAAGAAAGATGTAGATTCAGGAAGTCATGCAGGAATTGCATCTGATCTTAAAAATGGTTATTCGATATATTTGGGAAATGAGAAAAAACTAAACAGTTTCGTTGAAACTGCCATTAATCACATGATTGACGATGGAGAATTTATTAGATAGTAAAAATAAGGAAAGCCTAAAATTTCTACTGACTTATCCTTTATTTGATCAAGATACATTTGAAACCAGGAAAAAAGAGTTGCTATCGTTGGATATCAATAGTGTTTTCTCTGCAGGCAACTTACAATTAAAAAAGATTTTTATTCTTGGCAAAGGCTCAGTTGGTCTGGTAACGTTAGTAAGATATAAGAGAAAATATTTTGCTCTAAAGATAAGAAGAACTGATGCCAACAGGCCGAACATGTATGATGAAGTGATTTACCAATCACTTGCAAACTCGTCTGGAGTGGGACCTTTTCTTGTAAATTTCACTGAAAATTTTATTTTGATGGAATTTGTCAGAGGTTCAAATATAATTGACTGGTACAGTTCAGCTCGGATATCAAAAGAAAGAAAAGTGAAATGTACTGCTCTTATCCTTCAACAATGCTATCTTCTTGATTGCCTAAAACTTGATCATGGTCAGCTAAATAGGCTTGATCGCCACATCATAATTTCAAAAGATGACAAGCCTACGATTATGGATTTTGAGACTTCTAGTACTCAGAGGAGAGTGAGCAACATAACAAGCGCGTCCCAATCGATTTTTCTAAATGGTCCAATATACTCCAGCCTTCAAGATTCAATCCTTTATGATAGGAAACAAATAATAAAAAAAATAAAAAACTATAAAACTGAAATGAATCAAGAAAGATTTGCTAATATTCTCAACATTTTAAATCACTAATATTGCCTCTTGAAAGCAGAATCATCTAAAATTTATGAATAATTCCTTCACGTGGTACATTAATATTCTTAAGTTAGTATCTATAAATGTAATTTAATGTCTAATTCTCAAACCTTTGTGATAAAGACACTAAAGAAAATGAATCTCAAAGGTGGAACAGTGATAGATGGCTTTGCTACTACAGGCATTACTAATACTATTGCTTCTGAATGTATCTTGCACTCCATTAATACACAGCTAATAGCAACTATAGAATCATCTTATTTTTCTCAACTCTCCGTAGTTAGAAATTCAATCCCATATTTTCCTGTAAGGATATATGCAAATGAGGAGCTAAAAACTTCAATCTTTATTTCTGAAATAAGTATGGACCCGTCAGTGTACTTTTTTATTGGAACTACCATGTTAAATTGGGCTAAAGAAAACGAATGTGATCTTATAATAAGTTCAAGTAATATAGTTAACACACCAGAGCAGACTAATGCCGCTGGCTCAAAAGAATACTCAATTGCAGGTGTGGGAAATACAGTTGGTGCAAGAAACAGGTTAAAAGATGCGAAAATTTCATTACTGAAAAATGGTACCATAGGAGGAATTCCAGCAGTTCTGTTAAATCAAAGCTCTGAATTGGGAATAGATACAATAATTTTATTGGTAAAAATCATGGAGGGAATTCCAGATTTCAGAGCTGCAGCCGAGTTATCGACAACGATAAGCCAACTTGTTCCGGGTGTCTCATGCAATGTTCCATTACTTCTACAGGAAGCAGAAAAAATTGAAAAAGAAATAACTAAAATAAAGACTCAAGACACTGAAAGTGAAATGAATGCTTACGGGTAAAATGCAGTAGTTTGGATTAGAGATTATAATCCAGTCGTATAGATGCTAGCAAGTTATTTAGGTTTTTGATTCTAATAGTTAGTAATAAACTATTTTGAATTGGTTGTAATAATTTTTATCAAACTCTTGACAGTTGCTAAATTGAGATCAACCTGTTCTGCAATCATCTCTTCAGTTATTCCGGAATCGTATAAATTCCTGACGCTCTCTCTTTTCTCCTGGCTAATATTTTTGACGCCCAACTCAAAGTCCAATTCGGCTTCACTATTTTTTATAAAAGATTGTACTTGTTTAAAGACTGTATCAATCTCGATATTACGATCTGCTGAAATGACAACTATATGATTTCTTATTGGAACGCTGAACATAATCACCTTATCATAAATGTAAATGACTGAATTAAGAGTCCCCAACTCACTTTCAAATATTTTTCTAAGGTCAACAATGTAGGCCGATTGCGAATAGCTTATTTCTGGATTTCTGCCTTTAAGATGTTCACTAACTCCCTCTCTAATTACACTTGCGTTTAGATGTCCTGACTTTTCGACAAGTCCTGAAAACCTCAAAGCAGGGTTAAGCGTCAGCAGTCGATTCAAGAATTCGACGTCGTTCATGGAACAAGATCTTGCAACCCAGAAATATATCTGTCTTTATGTCTTGATAACATACCTCTGTGTTAATAGCTACATTTCGGCCAATCACAGTCAGCAAATCTACGAAAACAAGATATTGATCTTAATATTTACTTGAACTAGAATGGCGGAAGATATTTCCTCAACTTCTTCGAACACTATTCCTTTTCCTACGCTAACCATAGTTTACCTGGTAAACCAGGCTGAACAATTGATTGGTGAGATAAGTCAAAAGTACAACAATATCACTGTAGAAGATTGTAATGGCTTCTTTAATGACGGCGTTAAAAGAGACTACAAAAAGATAACAATCTGGAGCCAAGGGATTGATAGTCTCTGGTTTAACGCATTGATAGCTAGAGTAAAAGAAATTGCAAATATGGACTCGGTTCCTATAGTGTCTGGGGGAATCATGTACTCTGTGTAGTTTTGCTTATTTGTAATAATTTCCTTGTTTATCATACCATCAAACGTACGGACCTCAATGACAGATTCGAAGGAAAAGAGATCCCCTGACAAGAGCCTTAATTCATTTTAAATTTGTTTTGAATCTCTTTTGATATCGATCAAGATTTTGTTTCCTACACCGGGGCTTCCTATATTTTCATACTTTTTTCTTGACATATTAATCTGAATAACTGTTTTTGGATAAGTCTTGATAACCGTTTGTGGTTGAGAACGGAGGATAGCCTCTAGTATAGGCCTTATCTGTTTCTTTACTTCTTCGTCTGATATCGACCTATCAATAGCCTCTAACATCAATTGCTGTTGTGAAACTGCTTCGAGCTCTATATCTTCAATTAGAGACAAAGTAATGTTAATACCATTATCTGAGAGTTGGGTTATTTTGTATCGGATTTGAGTGTCTTCCAATTCTGAAGAATAATAATTTTGTTTGCTTATTACTTTTTGCCGATCTGTGCGGGCTTTTGCTTATCCGTGTGCTGACATCCACAAGACATATTAAAATTGATTGTGTATTTATAAAAGCATTTAAAATGAAATACAGAAGTAGAACGGATATTTTTGCCTCAATTTTACAATCTGCAAATGATCCAAAGGGAGTGGGTATAACCACAATAATGTACAAATCGTTTCTATCTCATTATCAACTCAAAAAATATCTATCTATAATGCTAGAAAATGGTTTGTTAAAACATGAAGCGGAAGAGCATCTTTATAAAATTACTGAAAAGGGTTTAAGATTTTTACAGCTATTTTCAAATATTAACGACCTTATTGATACTACAAAAAATATCTATCTATAATGCTAGAAAATGGATTGTTAAAACATGAAGCGGAAGAGCATCTTTATAAAATTACTGAAAAGGGTTTAAGATTTTTACAGCTATTTTCAAATATTAACGACCTTATTGATACTACAAAAGAATATAATACCTGAATGGAAATTTTGTCCCATAAAAGGTAAAGTTTGTGACATTGGCTATTTGATTTCCAAATATTACCCATAGGGAATGATTTACAGTACAGAGTTTATTCATATTTGGTTGGTGGTAAGTTAGGAACATTCAATTTTTCTATCAAAAAAAATGGATCCAATATGTCAAATTATTCCTCATAATTTTAGTATTAGAAGAAGAGAATCAAATTAGCCCGGCCCAGATTCGAACTGGGGTCAAAGGCTCCAAAGGCCTCTATGCTTGGCCACTACATTCAGCGAATTTGAAATTCTCTACCGGGCTGCCGGACATTTTTTTATCGAATATCTGATTTATAAAGCTACGAATCTGTCAATGATTTTCATCAATTTATCTGCCGGATCTTCCATTTGGTTCAGTATTCGTTTTGCTCGAATTTTTTGTTCTATCCTAAATTTATTGTCAGATTGCATCTGATCTATTATCTTTACAATGTGCGATGAATTTGCGATTTTGCGTATCAAACCCATCTTGACCAGATAATCGTCAACATAGAATTTAATTGGAGAAATAGAGATGGTTGGTTTTCCAAGAAGAGCAGATTCGGCAGTCATTGTACCGCCCCCACCAACAAACACATCTGCCAGAGATATTAGATCCAATCCGTCAACTACATTCTCCAGCACCTTTATCCTATCATCATATTTTTCTCTAAGGTGCCTTATTTGATCTTCATATCTACCCAATACCAAAATGTTTGAAGTATTGTGAAAGTTTTCGACTATTGACCCCAATATTCTATCAACATTGTTATCCTTGTCAATCAAATAGGATGCTTTACTTTCTTCTGGTCTAATGACGATGGTATTATTTTTCGAAAGGCGATATTTACTCTTTAATTCCTTTTCACTTATCATTGTCTTCGTTTCAGCTCTAATCCAAGCGACTGGATCAAGAGCATGATAACGAATTATCTGATTCTTTGAAATTCCCAGGTTTTTCCAGGCAGAGTATGGGATAATCCATGGGCATAAAAGATAGTTAACAAATGGGATAGTCAACCTCTGAACAGCACGAGCATGAGGGGAATCACTAAACGTAACATGAGGTATTCCCAAACCAAATGCTACTCGAGCTGCTTCCGGCGACGAAAAACTAACACATAATTCGGGTTGAAAGTCGTTTATCACTCTAGCTAGATCAAAAACTCTGCTAGAACTTGCTCTTAGCTTGTCATATTTTGATGAACCGCCGAATTTTCCAACTATTTTAAGATCTAATTTTTTTAGTTTAGATAATTTTACACATTCCCGATAATTTCTTCCTGTACAGAGGAGTTCATGATCCTTTTCTTTGAGAAGACCTACAGAATGTTTGAAAAACATAACTTGCTTTGGGGTTAAAACATCAAACCAGATTCTCACGCACCATGTATAAGCAGACTTATGGAAAAAACTTTTCTTCAACCATTCTTAATTTTGGTGCAGGAACAAAAATATGCTGATAGGAGTTGGAAATACCAATGAGTGCTAGTTCATTGAAGGTAGCGGTATATGGTCTAAGTACAGAGGGATACAAAATCGCATCCCATATTTCCAATAAAGGTATACCCGTCTCAATTATCGATGACTCATCAGGAATGGCAATTACACTTAAACCAGATATAGCCAAGACATATTCTAGTGTAACCTCATTTATTCAGGACGAGACTCTTTTAGATTTTGAGCCATTTGACGTTGCTATCAATAATGCGTCTTTTATTTTTTTTACACCCAGAATTAGAAAGTCTTGGCCCGATGCAAAGAATCACATTGGATCTAAATTTCAAGACGTAATAAAGCATGTGAACAAAGATAGCTCTATAATTTACACAGTTCCTACAGGTTTTGGCATAAACAATGAAAACATAACTTTGATTGAGCACAGAACCGGTCTTAGTGTTGGAAAAAATATTTTCTATTATTATCTACCAATTAGCTCCATTTCCCCAACTGTCTTTGAATCAATTATTGGAACACGATCTGAAATGAATGGAAACCTTGAAAGTATGTTAAGTGAACTTCATCCTGAAAACACTATGAAGGTAGTAGATATTGAATCGGCGGAATATATCTACTGCATAAGAGTTCTAAGACATTATGGTTTGATGTCACCAATTTTTGAAATTTGTAAATTTGCCGATAGTACATTTCAATCTCAATTGATAGAAACTCAATCATTTGATGATATGTATCTTGACGACCTTGTAAGCGGTTTATTTGATTTGAATACTATTTTATCATCTTTAACTGGAATTTCGCCCCTCACACTTTTACTCAAAGGCAATATAGCTACTGTTGAAAATTACATAAAGCATTTGACGGAACAAATCAAGATCATTCTCAAGAAATATGAATTAAAAGCTAGCAAAACAAAAGCGATAATTTCATGGACCTTTGATCCAAATGAAATGAGAGGTGATAGATTAGAAATCTTATCCAGATTAGAATCAAGATTAAGAGATTACGTAGGGGATGTGGAAAGGCAGGATTCCATGTTTGATTTTTACTCAAGTGAAAAAAAGCTCATAGTTGTTTCGTGTTCCAGATCTGATTTTGAAAAACTCAGCAAAAATAATCCCAATTCAGAGATCATAGTTATCAAGGCAACTCCATTATTGGCACAATCAAATATACAGACCTAATCACTTAAAACATAATAACAAGCGAAGGTTATTTTATGTTAGATTGCTGGATGCAAAGTGTCCCGAGTGCAGTGACAGAGCACAAGTAAGTGATGATATGACATCCATAAAGTGTAAGAAATGTGGATATTCTGATAGTTATCAAAATTACATAGAGAAAATGAAAACATATGCAGAAAATCTGGCGGATAATTTTCAGTTTAAGGGTAACGTTTGAAGGCAGATATTGAATCGACAATCAGTTTTTGCCATTTCAATCGGAAATTAAATGAAAGGGGATTTCATGGAATTCCTTGAAATAAATTCACTAATTTTACCAAAACAGTCCTTTATCAGAACACGTTAACTCCGATCCACAATTTTCACATCTGAGATGGCAGCTTTGAATGCTAAACATTTTGAATCCGCACCTCATACACATTCTTTCTTTTTCGACTTTCTTGTCTTCGCTTTGCACTACACATTTTTCATATTATCATTTATTAAAGTATTTAAGACAATTCAGGTCGTAAAGATTAATTAACGCTGTAATGCAGGTTCATTGCATATTGACTCAGTTTAAGATAATAATCTCCGATAAGAAAGGTAAAAGCGTCAGCAAAGATCTAAAGGATAAAGAGGCTCAACCCCTCGTCGGTCTACGAGTAGGAGAAATTATTGATTCTTCAGTAGTTGGTATACCTTCTGGTAAGATCCAACTTAGAGGGGGTAGTGATAAATCTGGAACACCAATTAGAAGTGACGTCCATGGTGGTGTAAAAAAATACGTCTTATTATCAAAAGGCTCAGGAATGAGGGATGATCGCGAAGGCATTAGAAAAAGAAAATTGGTTAGGGGAAATATGATTACTGAGGAAATATATCAGATAAATTGTTTACTCACTGAGGGAAACTTACCTCTTACTGCAGAGGCCAAGACTGAGGAACCGAGTAAGACTGAGGAATAAGCGTCAGCAAGATAATCGATATTATTTCAAGCTTTTTATCATTATAATTAAATTAATATCTCTGTAAAATTCCACTATACCTATTGCATTGGAAAGAAACTCTGCCTGAATGGTATGTTAAACAATATGGTTATCAACCATGCGTAAATATAGGAACATCGGGACATGTAGACCATGGAAAAACCACTCTGGTAGAATCAATAACTGGCGTTTGGACCAGTGGACATAGTGAAGAATTAAGAAGAGGAATTACGATTAAAGTTGGATATGCTGATGCTGCTTTTTACAAATGTAAGAACTGCCCTCCACCAATCTGCTACTCTACTCAACCTGAGTGCAAGAATTGTGGACAGAAATCAGAATTTGAACGGGTAGTTAGTTTTGTAGACTCTCCTGGTCATGAAAGTTTAATGGCAAATATGCTCTCTGGAGCTGCATTGATGGATGGTGCAATTTTGGTGACAGCAGCAAACGAAAAGGTACCACAACCACAAACAAGAGAACATTTATTAGCTCTTCAAACACTTGGCATAAAACAAATTGTGTTGGTCCAAAATAAAGTCGATTTGGTATCTTATGAAGAAACAATAGAGAATTATAAACAAATAAAGAACTTTGTAAAAGGAAGTGTAGCTGATACAGCTCCAATCATCCCAGTGTCTGCACAGCACAAATTAAATATTGATGCCTTGATAGAGGCAATCCAAACTAGTATCAAGACTCCGGAAAGATCAAAAAATTCTGAACCACTAATGCATGTACTGAGATCATTTGACATTAACAAACCCGGTTTACCAATAAGTGAGGTCAAAGGAGGAGTAATCGGAGGATCATTAATCCAGGGAGATTTTGAGACAGGAGACGAAATCGAAATTCGACCAGGGTTATATGATGAAAAGAAAGGAAAATATGAACCCATAATGTCAAAGATTTCATCACTAGGTACTGGAGCAGGAATTGTTCAAGTTGTAAAACCGGGAGGTTTGGTAGCTCTCGGAACTATGTTGGATCCATATCTGGTTAAGAGCGATTCATTGATAGGTTCGTTGGTAGGACTGCCAAGCTCTCTTCCACCTGACATATATGATGTTACCATAGAACTAAACCTTTTTGAAACTGCGGTAGGAACGCAGGAGCTTGTCAAAGTCGACCCGATTAAAGTGAAAGAATCATTGCGTCTCAATATTGGAACTGCAGCTACTCTTGGTTCAGTTACTCATGTAAAGAATCAGACCGTAGAAATTAAGCTAAAGAAACCAGTCTGCATGGTCAGCAACAATAGAGTGGCAATAAGCAGAAGAATTGCAGATAGATGGCGATTGATAGGTTCGGGTATTGCATCCTAGGATTCTTTGTGGCAATAAACACAAACCAAAAATACTTTTTAATTGAATGGATCGGGATATCCAATAATTATCAATTAGTAAGAACGTATTTTCTTCCTTCTCTTGTCACAGACACTGAACCGTTCCCTTTGGTGATATGTCCTATTTGATGATACTTTACTTTGTTTTTTTCTAATATTTTCTCAACATTATCTAGGCCTGTTTTTGGAACAATAATACAGAATCCAATACCCATGTTAAAAGTGGAATACATTTCCCTATGTGATATCTTTCCTGCCTGCTGAATAAGACTGAAAATATTTTCTTGTTGTGGAAGATTGTCCAAGTAATAGTCGATTTTGTTATTTAGTCTTGATAGCTTGGCAAATGAACCTCCTGTTATATGAGCAAGTCCGTGGATAGAATCTAATTTTTTGAGTATCTCAAGTATCGGTTTAACGTAAATTCTAGTTGGTTTCAACAGTTCTTCACCTATAGAGCGTTCAAGAAACTTGTGAGAATTTTTCAATTTATATTTTGGAAGTATTACCTTGCGAGCAAGTGAATAGCCATTTGAATGCAGGCCGTTACTTTCTAGCCCAATTATTATGTCGCCCTGAGATATTTTGTTACCCATCACTAATGATTTTTTGTCAGTTACTCCAAAGACGGAACCTACTAGATCAAATGTATTTTCTTCTTTTTCATTAAGAAGATCTGGAAGTACTGCAGTTTCACCTCCTACTATTGCTACATGAGATTCCTTTGCACCTTTCACTAACCCTTTCATCAGCTCTCTTACAAGGTAACTATCAGGTTTATTTAATGCAATATAATCCAAGAAACCAATCGGTACGGCTCCAACGCATATCACATCATTTACGTTCATGGCCACACAATCAATACCCAGTGTATCAAATTTTTTCATCAGTTGTGCAATAATGATTTTGGTTCCAACTCCATCGGTGTGTAAGGCAAAAACTTTAGACTGAAATTCAAGCAATCCCGCGTAATGTCCAAAACCAGTCCAAATGCTCCAGTTCTTATTTTCAATAGTAGAATGAGTTGTTGTAATCAGTTTACCAATATCATGTTGTATTCTACGTATTTTCCTGATATCTACACCAGCTCTAGAGTAACTCCACATATAGATTACTAAGATTCTACAACACGTATTATAAATAAAGCACCATTGATTCTTTCACGAAGTTGCGGGAATTCGGAAATTCACTTATAAACATGAATACAATTGTAATAGGCATGGAAGATGCTGCGTCTGTTTTTGAAGACTCTGAAAAAACATTCATAGAATTATCTAATTCTCAACGACTCCAGATAATAAATGCGCTAAAAACTTCGAGTATGAACTTGACTTTAATTGCTAAGCATCTGGGGATAACCATGCAAGAGGCTCATAGAAATTTTAATAGACTCATGGAAGCTGGAATTGTAAGCAAAGATTCCAGTGGTTCGTATTCTTTAACGACATTTGGGAATACCATTATGACTCAGATTCCATCCATTAATTTTCTTTCAAAAAACAAGAACTATTTTTCAGATCATTATTTTGCAGATCTTCCTATGAAGTTTGTTCAAAGGATTGGATCATTGGACAATAGTGAATATATCCAAGGCTTTGTTGCGGTAATGGAGGAAATCAAGGAAATGTATCGATATTCTGAGGAGTATATTTATGGTATGATCCCGCAAGTTCCCCTGGACCTTATGGAAGTAGCTGCAAAGATAGTAAAGGAACGGAAAATCAAGTTTAACTATATATTGCCAAAAAATGCCGTTGTACCAAAAAAAGGTAAGGATTTTCTAAACGAAATCAATTTCCCAGAATTATTGAAGAATGGATTAGTTGAGAGAAAAATGATAGAAGAAGTAAAGGTATCTGTGGTATTGAATGAAAAAAAGGCACTAGTGATGTTTCCAAACATTAAGGGAGAGACGGATATGAACGGAGGATTTTCTAATAGTTACCACAAAGAGAACAACAGATTGTTTCATGAATGGTGTTTGGACTATTTCAGATACAACTGGTTAAATTCAAAGCCTTTCGATAACACTAAACTTAGGGAAGTATAACTGAGTTTAATGTGCACTAAATGAATAAGACAAATAAGATGAATTTACCTTCACTGCAGTAATTATTTCATCTGCTTTCTTGTTGCTTTCATGGCAGAAAACAATGCACCAGCTTTATGTTCAGTTTCGAGATATTCATTTTTTGGAATTGAATCCATCACTATTCCTGCACCAGCCTGAATAAATGCTTTGTTTCCGTTTATGAATAACGATCTTATAATAATCGCAAAATCACAACATCTGTTAAATGAAAAATACCCTAATGCTCCCGCATATGGACCTCTGGACGATTCTTCTAACTCGGAGATTACTTCCATTGCTCTCACTTTGGGCGCTCCAGAAACCGTGCCTGCAGGGAATAAAGATCTAAATGCGTCAAAGCAATCGTATTTACTATAAAGATCACCCGTGATATGAGATACAATATGCTGGACATGACTGAATCTTTTAACTATCATCAACTCTTGAGGTTGAACTGAGCCAAATTTGCATACTCTTCCCAGATCATTTCTTGCTAAATCCACTAACATGGTGTGTTCTGCCAGCTCCTTCTTGTCTCTTAAAAGTTCCTTCGCTAACCTTCTATTTTCGCTCTCTTTGCTTGTAATTGGTCTTGTTCCTGCAATAGGGAATGTTTCAATTTTGTCATTTATTACTCGAAGAAGCATTTCGGGGCTTGAACCTATAATAAATCTCTTTTTGCGTTTAAAGAAATACATGTAGGGTGATGGATTCAATTTCCTTAAATTCTCATAAAGAAGAATAGGATCTCCATGGACCTCAAAAATGAACTTTCTTGATATTACTACCTGAAAGACTTCACCTTCATATACATAATCCTTTGCCTTTTTCACTTTGGAAACAAAATGTCTCTTAGATGTTTCTGATATTGGCCTTGAGAAATAGAAGGAGTTGTCCAAATATTTCGATTTGGAATTTAAGAGTTTTTCTAATTCAGCAAGTCTCGATTTTTTACCAATGTGGAAATAATAAGTCGCTTTATCTTTCCTATCATGAATCAAACCATCAGTATAGATTCCGAATTCCATAAGAGGGAACATATTACTTGCTCTTTTTGATGGTAACTGTTCCCAGAATCTAATTGCATCATAGCTTACATATCCCACTGCTCCTCCTATATATCTCAGTTTTTTGTCATTGACTATTGGCAGGATACTTCTTAATTCAGCAAGTGGGTCTTTTACCTTCTTTTCGGAAATTATTTTCCCCTTCCTATAAATCTGAAACTTTCCTTTATCGCATTTAACAGTAAATTCGGGGTCAAATCCTATTACTGAAAATTCTGAAAGTTCCTTTGGTCCAGTTAAAGACTCCAGAATGAATACATTCTCATAATTCATGTAAATCTGCTTAAAAATTTCAAAAGGGTTCTTGTCAGTATTAATTTTTTTCTTACTAAATGTAAAGTCTTGGGAGCCTGAAATAAAATCCTTAAGCATTTATGATAGTTACCATAAAAAGATGCTTTAAAACATGATTTAAATCTTATGAGACAGCCCTATAATTCCAATGAATATTCTAATGGCCCATCTGTCTAAAACCTAAACTGATTTCAAAAGATACGGCTAAAAATACCAACAGTTCTACTTTATTGGTAACTTACCAACTTGGTGACTTATTAATTAGTTTTACTAACGATCAATTATATTTGTTGTTGCCAATGGTTTTCTTCCCATAAAACCTTCGTCCTTTCTATGCCAGAATTTTATCTCATTCTCACCTTCTTTCCAACAAAGCCATACTTCTTCATCAAATCTCAACGATGGAAAATCCAAGAGACCTTCATCAACACTCTTTATCATTACTCCTTTATTTTCCAATTCTGCTATGGTTTCATACAATTTGGAGACGGCCCTATTTAGCTCCTGTTTTTTAGTTATGAAAGGAGTGAATTTCGGTCCATCATTAACCATTCGTTGTAATTCTTCCTGAAGTTTGATTACCTTATTTTTCTGAATAGTAATGCTAGAAAATAGTTTTTTTACTTCAGGTAATACTCTATTAGCATCTTGTGGAGTATAGTAAATCGGCGGCATATCTTCCAAAATTTACAGTAGCCAATTTAATCATTATTATTTTTATTGGCCCTTTATTACTCTGAGTTTTTTTAATTTTCTGAAATCCGCCGTATTTTCCTATTTCTGCGTTTTCCCTTTCTAACCCTATTAAGATCACCTAACCCATGAGGATAAATTTCCCAGGAATTAGATTTGCCAAATAGATTATCTAATTTGTCAGAAGCATGAACGGAAAACTTATTCAATGCCAGATGGATAGATTCGTGACTTATAATCGATGAAGCGACCTCCGCAGTCTTTCCTGCCGAGTCGTATTCCCTCCAAGAACTATAATTTGCTATGAATGCTCTGGATTTTCCGTAATATGACACAAACATTAATCCCCTTCTCCCCATTGTCCCACGCAAACGAAGATCCGCAACCATTTATCTTTTATTTAATCGTGTAATCCTCATTAATGTTTACAGACCTTTTCTGTAGTGCACATATTAATTGTCTGAACAATAATATAGCGAAAGTCTATCCCAGCTTAGAAAAATTATCAAGAATCTCTTCTCTTTTTGAAAAAAATTTATTATTTTTGGTGCAATGAATGTATTCAAAATATTTATTTATCCGTTAACTGCCGTCCAGGGTTATACTCTTTTAAAATACGATGTAAAGTTTCAATTGATGACGAATCTGAAATTACAAAATAAGGCAAGGATACTAAAAAGTAATTACTCTGATTCCTTATCGCTAACACTAGAAGCCATTGAAATAGGGTTACAATCAATTAATCCCGCAACCATTATAAAAAAATCTGTAATGGTGAAGCGTAATTATCTAACCGTAACTGATTACAACGGAAAGAAGTTAGACTTTGATCTTGGTGGTTTCAAGTCGATTTACTTGGTTGGGGCAGGTAAAGCGACAGCATCAATGGCAGATGCATTCTTGAGCATATTGAAAAATGATAGGGTCAAAGCATGCTATATCACAGTTCCATATGGAATAGAAATTAAAAACAAGTTGTGCTTAGCAACATGGGCGTCTCATCCAATACCAGATTCTAATGGAGTTTTAGGTACAGAAAGAATATTAGAAATTCTAGAAAAAGTGAAAAAAAATGATTTCGTGGTAATGTTCTTGTCTGGAGGAGCTTCTTCTCTTATGCCCTTACCCATAGATATTATAAGCTTGACAGAGAAGCAAAATGTTACCAAAAAGCTTCTTT
>Ga0193740_1000210_pt1 | contig 16827 bp, 15 predicted proteins | sample L2s1metaG_FD_145072 | JGI IMG/M metagenome (GOLD analysis project Ga0193740, IMG submission 145072) | Soil microbial communities from a riparian zone of the East river system, Colorado, United States - L2s1 | ecosystem: Environmental > Terrestrial > Soil > Riparian zone | place: USA: East River... | reverse complement strand
AGCAATGTAAACAGGTGCTTCATATCCAGGTATCAACCTTCTATAAGAATTGGTAGTGGGAGCAACAATGGCTGCCAGAGCTTTTGCGTGATCCAGTATTCCACCAATGAAATATCTTGCAGTTTGGGATAGCTCGGCATATTTGTCATTTGGATCATAGAATAGATTTTTTCCTTTATTCCAGAAACTTACATTGACATGCATTCCGGAACCATTATCCAATGCGATTGGCTTGGGCATCATTGTTGCTATCATGTTGTGTTTTTTCGCAATATTCTTCACAATGTACTTGTAACTTTGAACTGAGTCTGCTGTATTAACAAGGGTGTCGTAGCGAATATCTATTTCACATTGTCCTGCAGTTGCTACCTCATGATGATGGGCATCGCAAATTATACCGAAATTAGAACTCAGAACATCAACACATTCATGGCGATAGTCCATGAGAGTATCCCCAGGCGGACTTGGAAGATATCCTTCCCTCAACCTAAGAGTATATCCAACATTTTCTGTTGACCATGGTGCTTCACGAGAAGTTATTTCATAGCTCTGACTATGAAATGAGGTCAATGTATTTACTTGAAGTTTATCAAAGACAAAGAATTCTACCTCCGGTCCCCAGTACGAGATATCATAACCATTTTCTTTAACGAACTTTTCTGCGTTCTTGGCTATTCCACGTGGATCGGCTAGATAGGGCGTTCTCTTTTCGCCACCCGATAAAATGTCGCATATGAGTCTGGCTGTGGGATACTTTTCTATCCATGGAATTAAGGCATATGTAGAAGGATCAGGTTTTATGATTAAATCGGATTCATGAATCTCTGTAAAACCTTTAATGGAGGAACCATCAAGTTTTGGTAATCCGTCATTAAAGTCTTCCTTCCTTAACATGTTAGATGCCACTGTGGTATGGTGAAATCTTCCGAATAATCCAGTAAACTGTAAATCAAGAAATTTTATTCCTTCTTCCTTGATTTTAAGTAAAACATCATCACTAGTATACGTTAAGGGCTCAAATTCTCCATTAGCTATTTTATAAGGCAATCAAAACCGATTATATTATTCTCATAATTAAGTTTTAAACTGAGATAACTGCTGAGAGAATAGAATTATGTTTGATTTGTAGAGTTTGGAAACTTTTTTTACATTGTTAAAAAATATGCTTGATTAAAATTTTAATAAACTGGTATTTAAATAGAAATTATCAAAAAGGTAGAAATTATTGGCGGAAATAGATGATAATAGCAGCGGCAAAAATTCTGAAAAAAAGATTGACTTAGATTTTATCATGGAACTGCTTAAAAAAGAAACGCAAGTTCCAAAGATCCAGGGTGTATCACCGGATATTTATAAGAAAATTGCACAGCTGATAAAAGAACTCTCCATCCAAAAATATGAAGAGCTAGAATTAGATGTGCACCATGAATTGATTAGATTGCTGATACTATCTACAAAATCATTGATTGAATTAAGAACTCGGAAGCTTCTAGAAAATCCTAACGGAAATTTGATTTCCCCTTCATTATCTACTGATGATTATTCTAAATTGACAGATGAAGAGAAGTATATTTTTGAAGAAGAAAGAAAAGCATCACAAAGAAAGGATTTGATAATACAGTCTTTAATCAATGGAAATGTGAATAATTTAGATTCCATATCGAGAATCATAAGGTCCAAAATGATCATAATAAGATTTTTAGAGTCTACGGACCAATTTATGGGAGTTGATATGGCAAAATATGGTCCATTCATAAAAGAGGACGTTGCGATTTTACCTTTTGAGAACGCAAGGTCCTTGATAGAAAGAAAAGTAGCAGTTGAAATAAACGATTTGCGATTTCATATTAAGGAAACATAGATATTTGTTTCAATAATAATGCTATTAGTTAGTCTTCTTGCCTCATAATGGAGTCGATATAGATCAGTATATTTTACTCACGTTTTACCCAATTCTAGCTTTTTTTGCAATAGCTCTACTTGGCAAGAAATTTAAATTTGATGAAGTATTCAAGTACCTTTTCCAAGGTATTAGTTGTATTTTGTTTGCGATTTTTTATATAATCATAATCCCAAGAGGAGGTGCTCAGGGTCTTGCCTTAGTTTTGATATTGTTTGGAATCTTGTTATTTTTTATGGCCAGAAAGCAAAAGATATCTCCAAAAGACCAAACTCTATAGCAGTACCATTAGTATCTTAAACTAGTCTGTTCTAAATTTTCTAATTCTTGTTGTATGAATGAGAATACCTTCTTCGTCTATATTCAATTAGTCCCATTAACTGATATCCATACTCTAAATTATGTTTGACATGATTTATTCCATGTGAACCATGTGGAATGAATTTACCATCTAGCACATTCTCTACATATGTCTTTACTTTCCTGATTGAGATCGTAGCATGTTGTAGTTGTCTATCATTGAGTTTTCTTCCCAATTCTTTTTCAATTTGATGACTAAACTCCTCTGTTCCAATCAGTTTTGAATATTTTTGTAATTTACTGTAGTTTATGCACAAGTCAGTTATTTTCTTAAAATCTTGTTCTGGTATTTTTGTCAGCAACTCATTCAGTTCATTCTTCTTCCTTCCAGTAATAACACTAAGGCTATTGACAAGATCTTTCTTGCTCATTATATTTTCCTTCACAGAATGAGGTATCAAAGGTTGTAGGGAAGAATCATCATTAGGCTTTTTAGCACCTATATTATCGGTTTTTTGCACATCAGCAACAATTAGTTCAGAAATATCTAATTTCTTATTTACTGCATCATGTTTAATTTTCAGATAATATCTTTCCAATCCATAAAGATTTACCTTTTCGCCACTGATATCGGAACCTCTTCTAATAATTGAAATAATATTCAGAATGATTTTTGGATAATAGTTTTTTAATTCACTATCAATATTATCGTAATTCTCCATTATATCTTTGTAAATACTAAATATCGCATCGCTTACTACTTTATTCATTAATTGGTTTTCTGAATTTACTTTTGTTTCATATTTCTTGTTATCCAAACCTCTTGCTCCGATTGTCAGAAAATCACAAAGTTCAGCTTTTGAAAAAATGTATTTATTTTCATCGCAAATTACAACTATTGCTTTCATAATATTTATCCAAAATTCATCATTGTTGGAAGTTTCCAGATTTTTCACCAATGAGGAAGTATTCTGTTTTATTTTATTGTTGGTTATTCGCAATTCATCTAGTGTTTGAGAAAGTATCCTTTCTGGGTTCATGGTATTATTTTTACTTGTCAATAGTTGGTCACTGTTATTATGCTATAATACTAATTATAGTATTTGCTATTTAAAGTAAATTTCTATTAATTCGTTAAGAAAGTCATGATTTGGATTTCTTTTTGATTCTGATAATTTACTATTGATCTGGCAACTCAAGACATGATTATGATATTAATTTGTACGATTCATCATACAATAACCTAAGGCTATGATATTTTTAATATTTTCCCCTTATTTTTTCGAATTACTGCCAGGAGTTGTTTTGAAATTTTATTGATTAGGTCTTTAACTACTTCTTCATTATATCCCATAGAAACTAATTGTATTCTTATCGTAGGAATATTACTAATATATCCTCGTGGGTGGGTTTTTAGATATAATCTATCATTTGGGGCTGATGCAACTATTTTTGTTAGCCTGGATGATATCATGGCCTCGCTAATACCCTGAACAAAGTAGTTAATCTCCCTTATTGTAAAACTGCCTATTTCTAGTTTCATTCTAGGTAGGATACTTTTTGTCGCTATCGCCTTCATTTCATTTGGAACCCCGGGTAGACATATGATTTGAGTTTTGCGAACACAAAGTAATACGGCAGGTGCATTACCAACAGGATTATGTACTGGAGTGGAGCCTTTTGGAATTATTGCCATCTTCAATCTAGCCTTATTCATTTTCACTCTTTGATGTCTGTCTCTATAACTTTTTTTTACCATATCCAACGCATTTTTATTCAAAATCAATCTTTTTTTCAATGCTTTACCAATTCCCAGTAAGGTCCTATCATCATAGGTTGGACCTAATCCACCGCAAACGATTATCCAATTGGGTTTCCTGTTAAGAGATTCTAATAAGGTCAGGCGGATTTCATCCAAATTATCTCTGATTAGTATCACTCTTCTAACGAATCCGCCAATTTTCGTAATTTTACTTGATAACCAATGAGCGTTTGTGTTTAGCGTTATACCAGATAGTAATTCATTGCCAATGCATAAAATTTCAACAATATACATTAGAAGATCTTATCTGTAGTGGTTAACATCATGCCTTGAGATATCGAAAATTACTGTTGCAAGCCACATATTTGAAATGCAAACATAATATATCCAGCAACTCTTGTCGACTTTCTGAAAGGATAGAAATTGTTGGTGTCTTTTGGCATTAATTCATGTTTTAATGCAGCAGCTTCTGTTTTTGATATTGATAGACGTATTAATTGACTGCCAAGTATAGATTCCCAAGGCAATTGAATAGCAGTTTCTTTTATTGTAGCAAGTATAGATATTACCTTATTTGTATTTGTTTTATCCAAAATAACGGAGTATTCATAATCATCGTTTTCTTTAAATGGATCATCAGTAGTAAATGGATCAATATCTACATATTTCTTAATTTGTTCTCTCAAAGAGACTGATAATTTGTTCATTATTACCAGATCTGTCAAAGTTAGTGTTTTTATTTGATTTGGAGTTGGTGATTGTATTTCAGTTGTTGATAACATAGATTGAAGTACTGGATAAGTTGATCATTATATAATTTTTGATGTTTATTTGCGGTCAATGCTCAACACTTATAGAATTATAAAGATTATCAATACTAAATCCATTGCCGGGGTACCCAAGCTAGGTAAGATATGCATGATTCCCTAAAAGGGGTCAGCCTCGAGATCAAAATTATGAATACCGATGCGTAAGCTGATGTTCGCAAGAACTCGTGGGTTCGAGTCCCACTCCCGGCGCTTTAACAGATAATGCAATCAGTGTCTAGAACGTGTTGTAAGCTAACTCGAGCAACCAGATTCAGCCAGGTATGATCTTAACCACATTGAGCAATTAATTCATTTTCATGACTGAAACATACATGTTCGAGTTTGGTGTAGTCCTGAAAGGAATATTTGCAACCACACTGATATTCTAGTACTTTCTTCTTTATTTTATACCCGTTCGAAGAAACTAACTCAGACATAGTCTATTAACACTAAACACATATATCAACTTTAATGAAGTCTGAATACGAGATTTGTGTAATATTTATGATTACGTAAATTTACAACGTTAGCATTTGCTATAAGATCATGTTCAAATACAGCACACAACATCAGATATTAGGAGTGTCCTTATTTTCAAGTTTTAACTCCTTTAGAGAAAATATTAGCCTGTTATTTAAAGTGGTATTAGTTTCGTTCGGATTGAGCACGTTTGGGCTCTGTAAAATATACATTTGGGACAGCTGAAACAAATGAATCAGACTTTAATTTTGTTGCTGCTGGAGACTTTGGCTGCGGCATGAATGCGAATAGAACAATAACAAATATGTTACTCAGAGAGCCGGAAGTGGTCATAGGATTGGGAGACTTATCATATCAAAAAACTGCAGACTGTTGGTTTCATGTTGTTTCCCCATTAGATACCGATGGACGACTAAAAATTGCCATTGGTGATAATGAAATATTTCCTGCAAAATTTACCGAATATATGAAACATTTCAACATGGAGAGCCCATATTATTCATTTGACTATGGAAATATTCATTTTCTCTCAATGGCAACAGCCAAAAATAGAGTGATACCATATAATGAAACTTCAGAACAATATGAGTTTATTAAAGATGATCTCAAAAGAGCATCTGAAAATAACAGTATTAACTGGATAGTGGTATACTCGTTTAGATCCTTCTATTCTTCTAATACAACACACCCTGGGCTTGATGAATTGCAGGATCTATACCATCCACTGTTTGATAAATATGGTGTCGATATTGTATTACAGGCGCACAATCATAATTATCAACGGACATACCCACTTAATTTTAATCAGACTAGAGCATTTACACCTCTAATAACAGATAGAGATCCGGAGAGATACGAATATGATCCGAAAGGGCCAATATTTATCACAGTCGGTACTGAGGGAGAGGATCTGTATGATTTTACGGGTCAAGCTCCTTATGTTATAACTCAATTTCAGAGCCATGGATTCGTGAATATAGATATTGTGGAAAATGGAACAAGATTGAATGCGAAATTTTATGAAAATAGAGATAACACTGACAAGGATCATTTCACCATCAAAAAGTAGATCATAATTCAACATTCATCAAATTAGTCATTTGATCTTAGCATTTGTTAAATAAAAATTAAATAATATTATTTTATACTTATTCTCCTGATTTCAGACTAACTAGAATTCACTCATTAATTACATCTTCCAGTAAATATTTTGGTATCTTAGCCAATTCTTCCACTTTCCAATGACAGCTCCAGCAAAACCCACAAACAACACAGGCAAATTGTGTTCTTACTTTACATGACTTGCATTCTCTATATTCCAACACAATACTGTTTCTCAAATACTCATGTTTTTGGTACTTGTTTTTTTTCCCGATTAGTCGGGAATTCATTTCTATCTATCTAAACTATATTGAATCGTAAATATAACTCTTTTTTATCGTAATACCAAATTGCATATCGTTCTTCATGACAAGTTAAAAGAAAATTTACAAAATTATTTCGGTCGACATATTATTGATACCATGACATGATATTTGATATTGGGTGAATCTAATATCATATCAGATAGTCTCTTCAGACTTACATTGGATACTCTGATCATAACCAGGCAGTGTGATAATTTGCTGACATGGCATTTCTAATATTTACGTGAATGTTATGAAACAAAATTGGACAATTTGTGATGGTATTGGATATTATTTGATTAATAATTCTATTTCCACTGTCTTCGATCGCCTTCTAATAAACCAGAATCGCCATGTATTCTATCGATATGTTTGGATAACTCTTCGTTATTGTTAAATTTCGATGCGCAATAAGGACATGAGACTTGAAGATTATCTGACATGATGATAGTATCTGGATCCGTTCAAATTAATTCTTTTGTTTATTGCATCAATATTTCAGAGGACGCTAGAAAAATGGGATATGTTGCTTAACGGAAATTATCTAATGCTTTTCGTAAGATGAGATCAAATCATCATCGGTTTCTATTATCCATTCTACTAGCGTATCACCCAATTTATGATACCTTAGATGTTCTCTTCGTTTTTCTCTAATTATTTCTTCTTTACAGATTCCGCATTTCATGAAAAGATTTGGGAGTGGTAATGTCAAAGTACAATTTTAACATATATATCACTAGTGATATTGTTAGATATAGAACGGTATTTCATGGTAAATTAATTACAATTTAATTAATGCTGAATCTCTGAATCTCAGGTCGATCAGTTCGCACAAACGAATTCTTAGTTCCTTAAATACGAAAAATAAAAAAAAGTTAAAAGGAAAAAGTAACTTTTTTCTTATATTCTTTGTTCTTTTACTGAGGTTTGTAGAAGCTCGCCAATTTCGTTATGCATCTTCAGGAAATTCAATCCTTTTTCTGTAGTTTTGTAGTTTTGTGAGCCTTCTAAATATTCTAGTAAATTATTTTCAATAAGTACAGAGAGATATTCCCTCAATTGAGCATAGCTAAGAAAGGCTTTGTACATGATTCTGGTTTTTGTTGCAGAACCATTTGCTGCTTCTAGGATCATTGCTACTATTTCTGTTCTACTTCTGTATTTCATATCAAGATACACTAAACTTATTTATTTTAATGTATTGGCACAATAATCTAGAACATAACTACATTCACGTTGCATCTAGGATTGTTATACTGTGTGTATCTGAATAATTTGCTGTAATAATATGCCTAAAAAAATAAGAAATGATATCAATTCATTAATTCAATTGCGGTCCATTAAGCTGTATCTTTAGTAAGCACTTCATTTAGCCAATTACCTTCCATCTCATCATCTTGAGCATCACCGGACACCGTCGGCCTTTGTTTTTCGTTGTTCTCAGTGTCATCAATGTCAGATTCCATTCCCACTTCACTAACATGGTCTTCATCTGCTTGACTTTGGCTAATGTTCTTATCTTCTGATTCATTTGAGACTATTTCTGAATATGGTTGAGTAATTTTTGAGAGAAAGCTGTTTATTTCATCTTTTTCCAGTTGAATACGATCTAATAATTCGGTAGAATTTGTATTGATTTGTAGATACGTTTCTTCAGCAATATCATTACTCCTATATTGCAACTTTGCATCGAAAATAATAGTTTTGATGGTAGTACTTTGTATTTCCAGTTCTCGTAGTCTTGAATTCAAGGTATTTACGACATCTTGTTCGTTACTTTCCAAATCAACTAATCTCTTCTCATATATTAAATGCAGAACTTCAGCGTCATCCTTCATTAGATCGTTTTCCGCTACCAAGTTTTCAAGTGCCTTAACCCTCTTGAGTGTAAGATTTTTTTGTCTTAGTAATTTCTGCGCTTCCATTCGCCACTTTGGTATAAAAATCACATAGTCTCCCTGGACGAGCAACTGTTCATATGACAGCTTCTGCAATCCAGTGGAACCACAATCCACACCAACTGACTCTATAGAACCATCAATATCAGTGACTAATCCGATTACCTTACCCACGTATGCCCCGTACATGTCCTTTACCTGTCTCCCTACAAACTCGAGCTTTATGTCGCTCATGAGGTTGAATCAATTTATGGATATAATGATGGCAATGTTAAAAATAATCAATAATTTGGTAGATGTTTTAATACTTGATGTGCTGGTATTTTTAAATTACTGAAAACTGAATAAATATGTATAAGGTTTATTTTGTATTAATATTATGACTTTCAGCGCTGATTATGATTTTTCGGACAAAGAAAAATCAATACTCGACCAACATTTTTCTAATTCAGATAAGCATGTCTTTGCGATTACAACTCCTAGACAAGTCGACAGAGGTGCACTGATGTCGAGATATTCTCGATCTGATAAAACAATGAGAAAGATTTTTTTGGATGAATTTGTAGCAAACCCGAACAGAGGAAAGGAATTCTATAGTAAGATATTGTCAGAATATGGTGATGATTCTGTTGCGGAATTGGGAGAAGCGCAAATTGCTGTAGAGTGGATTTCGAACATTGCAGCAAAAAAGATAGAGGATCAAAGAATCGGATTATCTTATTTAGAAAAATCTTCTCGGTATATACCTTTTGATAAGAAAGTTGGTAACATGTATAAATATTATCGGGATGATAGAATACTTGAATCAAAATTCGCAGATCTATATATAGAATCTTGTGATCACGCCTTTAATGTTTATAATAAAAGTATCAATGTAATGCAGAAATTTATCTCAGAAATAGAACCAATCGATGATTTTATGTATTTTGATTCAATTTCTAAATCAGAAAAAACCTTCTCCAAACTAACCAACGATCAAGATATAGAATCGGCGAAGAAGGTATACCATAGTACGGTAAGATCTAAAACCCTTGATATTCTTCGTAATTTGCTACCTGCCTCCACTCTTACCAATTTAGGTATAACTGGAAATGGGAGAGCATTTGAATACCTTTTAACAAGGCTGTATTGCTCCGAATTGAATGAGCTCAAGGATTTGGCTCATTTATTGAATTCTGAACTCGACTGTGTTATACCATCTTTTATTAAACGTGTAAATGAAAAACACGGAAAATCTCTTCAGTCATTCATGATAAATACCAATAAGGAGATATCAAAATTGACAGATAAATATCTGGAGGATATTAAGCCTGATTTTTCTCCTGTGGATGTGAGATTAATTGATTATATGGATAGTAAAGATGCAGAAGTGAAGGTTGTTTCTGCAATACTATATGAAAATGCAAAAGGGCAATCACTTCATGATATAACAAAATTAGTCAAATCATTTCCACAAGCAAAGAGGAATGAAATAATCTTAGCCTATACAAAATTCCGCGGAAATAGAAGGCACAGGCCAGGTAGGGCATTTGAGATGGTTGAATATCTGTTCGAAATGTTTACCAATTTTGGGATGTTCCGTGATTTGCATCGTCACAGAATTCTTACTATGGAAAGACAATTGCTTTCGACTAAGCATGGCTATGACATTCCTAAAGAAATTATTGATTCAGGTATTGAAAAAGATTTCAAAGATTGCATGTATCTTTCCAATAATACTTATCAAAATATTGCAAAGACTATGCCGGTTGAAGCCCAATATGTCGTTAATTTTGCCTATAAATATCCATATTTTATAAAGATAAATTTGAGAGAGTTATACCATGTGATTGAATTACGTACTACAGCACAAGGACATCCTGATTATCGCTACATATGTCAACAAATTTTTAAAAAAATCAATGATATTCACCCACTTCTTATGAAAGGGATGAAGTTTGTGGATCTGAATCAATATGAGCTTGGAAGATTTGATACCGAAAAGAGAAAAGAAATGAAGAGAAGGGAATTATTATCTTCAAAAAATTAGTAAAATGCTCATAGTCATGAAAAATAATTATGCAAGAATTAGAATTAGAACCATTTTTCCAATGATTGGTTCTTATTTTTGTCTGAATTTTGAACCTTTTGTAAGGCTGAATTAACACGATCTGAAGAAAAGTTTTTTTCCGTGCATAAAAATTCAACTAGCTTGTCATAATCAACTGGCTCAAATTTAATATCATTGGTTGTAACATTTGCAACTTTTGGTTTCAAAAACAGTTCTCTAATTTCTTCATAAGGAACATCAGACAATGGTTCTTGAAGTTGATCAATATTTTCCAATTTTGAATATTTTTGTATTAATTTCAATGCAGTCTTTGGACCTATTCCTGGTATACCTCCAATGTTATAATCTGTGCCAATCAAGATTCCTACATCAACTAGTTGCTCATTCGTCAATTTGGTCTGGTTAAGTATATCTTCAAGATAAAATATTTCTACGGGAAGATCGATGTAGGCATTTCTGTTAGGAACTTTCCTTTTACCACTAATTGTGATATTTCTTACCAATCGCTTTGAACCAAATAAAATAGAATCATAATCCTGACTTGCGCAAATCTGCACTAGATCGGTATTGGTTAGCTTTGCTGCAGTTGCTTCTCCTTCGGATGGAGCTTGTATTGTAGGTATTCCTAATAAAAAGAGCAATCTCTTTGATTCTTCTATCATTTTATCGGTCAAGACTGATGTTGCTTGACTATATTTTCTTGCTTCTTCTAGTTTGCCCTGAACAAGTGCTTTCTCATATTTTTCAGTAGCTATTTCCTTAATTTGATGTCTGCGTTGAATTTCATGCATTTTTAGTGGACTGGATACTCCGTCAAAGACATAGACTAGTTTGATACCTTCCGCAAGTAAATTGATATTACGATAGAATAATCCGCTCAAATGGCTGGTTATTTCTCCATGAGAGTTAGAAAGAAGTTCCCCGGTAGATCCACGAATTGTAGCTAGAAATTGATGAATCGTATTGAAAGCATCGACAGCAATTATCTTGTTCGAAAGATCACTTAGTTTTATGTTAGTGTGTGTGAGGATTGGTTTTAGATCTAAGCCCATTGATGGGATTATGATCACATGGTCTTTGTTTTATTTTTTTTCTATTTTTTCTTTTTTGTGTATGTGTAGATGAATTGGGTGGGATCTGGAAAAAAGTAGATAAAGTAATTTGATTATTGTATTGCTCAACTATGAGTTTCCTCATGAATGTAAGTACTGTGATAAGTGTGTTGAATGTTGGTGTTTTATTGACATTGTTAGTGATTTATACCAAGATATACATGAAAAGTAGAGCGGTATTTACAATTGGTCTAATGTTCTTTACGGTCATGTTAATGCTTCATAATTTAATAGCTGTATACGCCTACTTAGTTATGGCCCCGCTTTATCCAAATGATTTACTGCCTTATTTTGTAGCTATACATATAGCTGAACTTGTTGGAATTGTTTCATTGCTAAGAGTAACTCTCTGAGCGTAAATATTGTCAAAATGAATCAGTATTTTACTAATTGATTACAATAATATGCAGATTTGATTATTAAAAATTATTAAATTTAAAAATTGTAAAAAAATGAATATTGGGGTATTGGTTTAACCTTCTTCCCATCCCTTTGCGAACAGACCACTCTTCTTTAGTGCAATAGGCTGACCTGGTGTGTAATCCATTGGTCTCATCCAAAATATTGCTTTAGTTGGGCAAACGCCGATGCATGCACCATCTGAAATGCATCTTTCAGGATAGAATACAAAAGCTTTACCTCTTTTCCATCCCTCAACTGGTTTTACCCTCAATACATCTGGACCAAGAGAAGTACAAATTTCGACACATAGAGCACAGCCGATACAATGTTGTTCGCTAATATCTGGAAGTATTGCTACTGGCATTTAATTCACTTAATCAGAAGTAAAGTCGAAACTATTTAAACACTGTGCTATTTTATAACACCGATATAAACATTCTAAATTTTGAGTCGATTTGTGTATGGCAAATATAAATCCAAAGGTAGAAATTATATTTTTGAAGAGCTTTACACGTGGTTCGTAAAATCACAGTACTGGTACCGGTTATTGTTGGATGTATAATATTGGGTGTTTTGGGTTTAACATTCGTTCCAGAGGGTATTAAAAATAGGAATATAGATTTTTCAAAAGGAACGATAGTTATAAACAATCACTCAATAAGCACCGAAATTGCTGAAACTCCAGCTGAACGACAGAGGTGGTTGACTTTTAGAAGTGAGGAACTACCACTCAACTCCGCGCTTCTTCTTGTGTATGACAAATCTGATCTGTATTCCCTATGGCTGTTGAATATACAATTCAATTTGGATCTAATTTGGTTAGATGGTGCCGGAAATATTGTTTATATGAAACAGGACGCACTACCATGTAAGAATACTTTAGATGCTGCACAATGTACCTATAAGAATACAGAACCAGCAAGATATGTTTTGGCAGCAACAACGGGATTTATCAATTATCATAATATCACAAAAGATTCGAAGATAAAATTACTTTCAATATAAAAATCCTATATATTGAATTCTGGTCTGATGTAATTATCGTTTATTGATATCTTGAAAATCTCTATATACTTGTTTTATTTCTTCAATTGAAGCTTCGTCCTCAAGTGTGCTTGTGTCACCAATTATCTCAGAGTTTGTACTTATTGATTTTAGTAGTCTTCTCATTATTTTTCCACTTCTAGTCTTTGGCAATTTGTTGGTGAAGTAAATTTCATTTGGAGTGGCAATTGGGCCAACTGTCTTTCGAATGTGATTGACAAGATCTGTTCTCATTTCTGGAGACTCTTTGTAACCATCTTTAAGGACTAGAAATGCGACTATTGCTTCTCCTTTTTCCTCATCGGGTTTACTGATTACAGCTGCCTCGGCTATTGCATCGAAAGATACAAATGCACTCTCTAATTCCATCGTACCGAGTCGATGACCAGCAATCTTGAGTACATCGTCCGATCTGCCTAGTAACCAAATATAATTATCCTGATCTAACAGGGCAAAATCACCAGAATAATAAAATCCTTGAAATTTGTTCCAGTATGTATTAATATATTTATCATCATTGTTCCACAGTGTCATTAACATGCCTGGCCACGGTCTCTTAATAACTAGATATCCTTTGTTATTGGGATTAACATCAATCCCTTTTTCATCCACTATGCCAATATCAACTCCTGGCACTGGAAAAGTTCCGGACCCAGGTTTCATGGGTATTGTATCAATACCTAAACATTGACTTATCATGATTCCACCTGTTTCGGTCTGCCACCATGTGTCAACGACGGGACATTTTTCTTTTCCAATCACTCTAAAATACCATAACCATACTTCAGGGTTAATTGCTTCACCAACGGTACCTAAAAGACGCAATGATGACAAATCAAAACTATTAGCTATTGACAAGTCGTATTTCATGTATATACGCAGTGCGGTTGGAGTGGTGTATAGAATTGTGGCTCTATGTTTTTCGATCAGTGCCCAGTATCTGTCAGGTGTCGGGAAATCAGGAGTTCCCTCATAGATAACACTTGTCACTCCATGTAATAGAGGAGCGTACACCATGTAACTATGTCCTGTAACCCAACCTATGTCTGCAGTGCAGAAAAAAATATCCTCATTTTTATAATCAAAGACCCATTTGGCTGTTGCATGGATATGAGTAAGATATCCTCCAGTGCTATGCAGTACGCCTTTTGGTTTTCCAGTAGTGCCAGAAGTGTAAAGGATGTAAAGTGGATGAGTACTTTCTACAATTTCAGGTTTGCAGTAGGATTTTTCTTTCTTTACTAATTCATGCCAAAGAAGGTCTTTTTCATTCATTTCGATTTCAGCAATTCCTCTTTTAAGGACAATTACATTTTCTATAGAGGGAGTTGACGCAATTGCACTATCGACAATTTTTTTCAGTTCAAGTATTCTCCCGCGCCTTATTCCTTGATCAGCTGTTATGATTAGTTTAGATTTTGAATCATTTATGCGATCAGTTAGTGCCTGCGAACTAAATCCAGAAAAAACAACAATGTGTGTAGCTCCTATTCTGCTACAAGCCAACATTGCAATAGGCAATTCGGGAACCGTTGGTAGGTAAATTGTGACCCTATCACCTTTTCTTATTCCCAAATTGCGCAGAGCGTTTGCGAATTTATTTACTTCTACATACAATTGGTTATAGGTAAGGGTACGAACATCACCAGACTCGCTTTCCCATATTATAGCTGCTTTATTTTTTGTAATAGTGTTAATGTGCTTATCAAGACAATTTACCGACGCGTTTAGCAAACCACCTGTAAACCATTTTGCAAACGGCGGATTCCAATCTAGAATTTTATCCCATTTCTTATACCATATCAAGTTATTTGCTTGCTGAGCCCAAAATTCCTCTATATTTTCTAATGCATTATACCTTGTTTCCTGTAGAGTTTTTCCTTGGAGATTTATTTCCAGTGTCCTGTCTTGCTCATCATCCAATTTTGTTGAGCTTTTTTGCTCTATCATTTAAATGTGTAATTTGACATTATTTGTATTAAAAGGCTTGCATGGTTAGAGGATGAATTCTGGTAACTTGCCCTGGTTGATGAAAAAAATAAATCTATGATAATGACGAATTGTAAATGTTGTTGGAATGGAATGAGCTGATTAAAGTACATCTAATGTGGATTTGGGGTGGAGAGGATGGTTTTATGAAAAGGAAAAGAGAAGGAATGCTTGTTGTAACGGAAAAAAATCTGATATTTATAACAAAGACCAACATGTCTTATAGAATTCATGCAGTACATTCACAGCGACAGCTTTTACGATTTAAGGAGAACAAGAATGTTTTTTTGCCCATAGAAGGTTATGGTATTACTGAATTAAGGAATGATGTTGAAAAAAGCAATCAAAATATCATATTCCCTTTTTCTCAAATTTTGGATATGTATTATCTTGAAAAAAGATGGGGTACAGAACTTAAAGTCAAAACGAATATTGAAAATAAGCAGAAAAATTACAACTTTGCAATCGTAAGGGGATGGGTGAAATATCCTGCAAAGGATCCTTTACAGTTCCATCATGTGGATTGGAATCCAGTAATAACGTTATACAAAATGTCTTAAGTGATCCCATGTTTGGATTCTCAACTCAAAATGGATGCAGGAGGCAAAAAAAGCAAAGAAAGCAAATAAAATACACAGTATGATAATCAAAGCTGTGACGGAAAATAGAGTCAAGAGCAAGAGGTTATTTCTTGTTGGTGTTGGTCCAGGTTCATCAGAGTATTTAACAGACCTAGCAAAAGATGTGATAAGAAAATCCAAGTATTTGATAGGTTATAAATATACATTATCAATAGTTCGAGATTTGATTATTCCTCATTTTCATCAAGTGTATGAAGTAACTATGAAGGATCAGGAGGAAACCTATAATGAGGTGCATAAAAAAATGAGAGAAAATGAGTTCTGTACAATTCCTTTCACTGGTGATGTAAACTTTTCAGAATCTGAAGTTGTTGACAGATTATTAGAAATCTTTGGTAACGATAATGTAGAATTAATGCCCGGGATTAGTTCTATTCAAGTTGCAGCTGCAAAGGCAAAAATTCCATTGGATAAGGCGATAATATTGAGTTTTCATGTTACTGAGAATATTGAAGACAAAAAGAGGGAATTAGTTAAAGCAATTCAAGAGAAGAAGAGTGTGATTTTAGTACCAAGGCCGTGGAATAACAATGCAGAAAAAAATTTTATGCAATCTGAAATAGCATTGTATCTTAAAAAAGAGGGAGCAGATACTTCAAACTTAATGGTTTGGGTATTTGAGTTTTTGACCACTGCAGATGAGAGAGTGTTTAAAGGTAGGCTGAATGAACTAGAAAAAATGGATTTTAGTCCAATGTCTGTAATGGTGGTTGATCAGGTTAGACGTAAGACATACCTGGAATTCGTATGAGATTACTTTTGTTTTTGCTTCCATGCACTATTCTACAAAATTCACGCCGCCAGATTGTTTTATTAAATCCCATTCAATAATGGCACTAAAAAATAAAATTATAGCAACGATGCCAATTTCAATTCCGGTATGAATAAGGTTTTCTTTAATGTTTGTTCTTTTCAAAATGTGAATCAACAATAAGTAACTTCTGGAGATAGCTATCCCATATGAAATGAGCTCCATCATTCCAAATATTGTCAAAAAAACAAGTAATGGTGGTATCTGGATTGGTAAATCTTGT
>Ga0193740_1000209_pt1 | contig 16859 bp, 16 predicted proteins | sample L2s1metaG_FD_145072 | JGI IMG/M metagenome (GOLD analysis project Ga0193740, IMG submission 145072) | Soil microbial communities from a riparian zone of the East river system, Colorado, United States - L2s1 | ecosystem: Environmental > Terrestrial > Soil > Riparian zone | place: USA: East River... | reverse complement strand
GAAGAATCTGGTCCACAGAAGCGAGTGGAACATTTTCAATTTGCTTGCCTGAAACCTTTCCTATTGCACCGGTTAACCTTTTCTTTTCCTGTTCACCATATGCCACCACAACAACCACTTCATTCAGGTTGTTATCGCCTGGTGTTAGCTTAATGTTGTAACTGTCGGCATTTGTGATATTAATTTCTCTTTCGCCAATTCCCACAAAAGAAACTACCAAAATGGTAGCATTCGACGGCATGGAAAGTGAGAAGCTTCCATCAGAAGTTGTTGCAGTTCCAATATTTGTACCTCTTACTACAACAGAAGCATTTGCGAGGCCATTACCCTTTTCATCAGTCACCTTCCCTGAAATTGTCCGGTTTTGAGCGATTGCATAAACGCTGATAAACAAAAGCCCAATACATAGCAATAGTAATTTTCTCATCAGTTATGATTTTATTTTTTGGTAGACCACAATATGATCACAGATGCTTCAACAAACCATTATGCAATTTGCCAAGCATGAATAGTGAAGTGCAAAACCTAAAAAATCTTTAGCAGAGTCATTATTAAAGAGTCAGGACTTACAGGGTGCTCCCAGGTAGGCAGAATATTCCTGTGGAAACTTTAAGAAGTAAGAGGCACATTGACCAATTAACGGCACTTCAACTTTGTCATTAAAATGTCATGCGCTAGGCGATACGAAAAGATTAGTAAAGCCCATTAACTGACAATTCCGTTCATCGGGTATTCAATATGCTTTCACTACCATAATGCCCGTTCATCATTTGAGCAGGTTACGACAAATCATTTAAGAGTTATAATGATAACTTGAATTACAAATTGTGCGATATGGAAGTGACCACATCTTTGAAGAAGAAAAAAACAAGATTAATCGTCCGAAAAGGAAACGAAAATGTTGTGCTGAAAACAGAGGATATTGCATTTATTTATAGAGATAATACCATAATTGTTGCTGTAGACAAAGAAGAAAAGAAATATCTATGTGATAAAAATCTTTCAGCCCTGGAGGAAGAACTGGACCATTCAACCTTTTTCAGGGCAAATAGGAAGTATATTTTAAACATTGAGTATATCAGGGGCTACAAAAGTTTTGAAAAAGTAAAGCTGGAGGTTTCCCTATCACTTTCTAATTGTAACCATAATATTATTGTCAGCCAGGAAACGGCACCTCAGTTTCGAAAGTGGATGAATGAAGAATAAACTGGCAAAAACCAAACTCGCATTCGATTTTACATCAAACTTTTACTGTGTACTCAGTACAACAAGCTGAATAATTAAATTAAGGATGATTAATTTGGACGCACCATGCGACCAGATTACCCTAAAAAAAATTTCTTTGATAAGCGTAATGCTTATGTCCTCCTCATAATGTCTCTGGCTGGTCATTTCAACTGAATTCAAATCTAATAGCCACTTATAGTACCCATTCGCTGTCCACCAGCAGCACTAAATTTTAAACGATTGCTTGTATGTCAACAAACATTTTACAACTGCACCAGGTTGGAATGAAAGATATCGACCTGGTTGGAGGCAAGAATGCCTCACTTGGAGAAATGCTCCAAAACCTTACAAAACTGGGTGTGAATATTCCCGGGGGATTTGTAATTACTGTAAACGCTTACCAGGAATTCATTCAACACAATAACCTCGATGAAAAAATCAGGGGTCTTGTTAAGCAGATCGATTACTCTTCGGTTGAATCTTTACGAAGAGCAGGTTTGCAAATTAGAAATGCAATCCGAAACGGAAGATTTACGTCTGCCCTCTCACAGGAAATTATTAATTGCTATTACGAACTCTCTAAAAAATATGACCAGGAAGGAACCGATGTAGCGGTGCGTTCCTCTGCTACAGCGGAGGATTTACCTGATGCCTCCTTTGCGGGACAGCAAGAGACCTATTTAAATGTTCGGGGTCCGGCTGCATTGATGGATTCAGTGCGTAACTGTTTTGCCTCCTTATTTACTGACCGTGCCATTTCTTACCGTGAAAATTTTAATTATGATCATTTTGCTGTAAACCTTTCGGTTTGCATTCAAAAAATGGTAAGAAGTGATCTGGGTTCAAGTGGTGTTGCCTTTTCCCTGGATACGGAAAGCGGATTCAAAGATGTAGTGGTTATTAACGGCTCTTATGGATTGGGAGAAATGGTAGTACAGGGAAGTGTTTCTCCGGATGAATTTATTGTATTTAAACCAACCTTGAAGGAAGGATACAGTTCAATTATTGAAAAACGGCTTGGAGTAAAAGACCAAATGATGGTTTATGGGGATGACCCGGATGAAAGGGTTAAGATTATTCGTGTTGATAAAGCATCGCAGGAACAATTTTGTTTAAACGATGAAAAGATCCTGCAGCTTTCGCGGTGGGTGATCCATATCGAAAATTATTATTCCGAATTAAAAAATCATTGGTGTCCCATGGATGTAGAGTGGGCGATAGATGGATTGAGCAATGAATTATTTATTGTGCAGGCCCGCCCGGAAACAATACACTCCCGCAAAAATTTTGATACACTTACCGAGTATGTGATGAAGCCGAATAATTCAAAAGAAATAGTGAGAGGCATTGCTGTAGGAGATAAGATTTCATCAGGTAAAGTGAAGATTATGTATTCACTGGATAAGCGGGTAATGGAAGGACAGGAATTTGCTGAAGGTGATGTTTTAGTAACTGATATGACCGATCCCGATTGGGAGCCGATCATGAAAAAAGCGGCAGCTATAGTTACTAATAAAGGAGGCAGAACCTGTCATGCTGCTATTGTAGCCAGGGAAATGGGGGTACCCGCTATTGTAGGCTGTGGCAATGCAACCAGTATATTAAGTGATGATGACGAAGTGACTATTTCATGTGCAGAAGGGGATAACGGGATTGTGTATGAAGGAAAACTGGATTATGAAGTAGTTCAAACAAAACTTAGTGATTTGCCTTCTATTGAAACTGCATTGATGTTGAATGTAGCCTCCCCTTCTTTGGCATTCCGTTTCTCCCATATTCCTAACAAAGGAGTGGGTTTAGCAAGAGAAGAATTCATCATCAATAATTACATTGGAATCCACCCTTTAGCATTATTAGCCCACCGTGCATTGAATGATAAGGAACTTTCCAATACTATTCGAAACAAGATCATTGGATTTAAAGATGAGGAGGATTTCTTTATTTCAAAACTTTCATTTGGCGTTGCAAAAATTGCTTCAGCATTTTACCCTAATAAGGTGATTGTCCGTTTTTCAGATTTCAAATCAAACGAATATTATAATCTTTTAGGTGGGAAATATTTCGAACCAAGGGAAGAAAATCCTATGATTGGTTGGAGGGGTGCAAGCCGGTATTATTCAGAAGACTATAAAGCTGCTTTTGGAATGGAGTGCAAAGCCATCAAAAAAGCCAGGGAAGAAATGGGTTTAACCAATGTCGTAGTAATGATTCCGTTCTGTCGAACCGTTGAAGAACTGCTGAAAGTGAAAGAAGTAATGGCGGAATACGGACTGGTACCTGGTAAAGACGGCCTTGAATTATACCTGATGGCAGAAATTCCATCGAACATCATTTTGGCAAATGAATTTGCAGAACATATTGACGGCTTTTCAATTGGATCAAATGACCTTACCCAACTAACGCTGGGACTGGACAGAGATTCTTCATTAGTCGCCAATTTATATGATGAACGAAATCCTGCGGTAAAACGGATGATCGCTCAATTAATACAAACAGCAAAAGAATGCGGAGTGAAAGTTGGCATATGTGGTCAGGGGCCTTCGGACCACCCGGACTTTGCCCAGTTTTTAGTGGAGCAGGGAATTGACTCGGTTTCAGTTACCCCCGATTCTGTAATTAAAACCATTAAAGCCATTCACTATGTTGAACAGGAAATAAAAAAGAAACAAATGATAAGTGTTGCATAACACTATAAAAAATAAAATGGGAGATTAATCTCCCATTTTATTTTAACTGGGCGGAGACTGAGGGATTCGAACCCTCGATACCCTTTAGAGGTATACACACTTTCCAGGCGTGCTCCTTCAACCACTCGGACAAGTCTCCAAACAAAGGGCTGCAAATTTACAGTTTGCTATGGTAGCTTGAATAACTTTCTTGCATTACCTGTTGTTAATTCTGCTATTTTTTCTAAAGGTAAATTGCAAATTGAAGAAAGTTTTTCAGCCACAAGTTTAATATAAGCAGGTTCATTTCTTTTCCCTCGGTGGGGAACTGGTGCGAGATACGGTGCATCTGTTTCAAGAATAACATTGCTTAGTCCAACTTTTTCGATCACCCTATCAATACCACCATTTTTGAATGTAATTACGCCCCCTATTCCTAGCATAAAATCCAACCCAACAATTTTTCTTGCCTGTTCTTCATTCCCGGAAAAGCAATGAAAAACACCTTTGACATCCGGGTATTCACGCACTACATCAATACATTCATCAATGGCATTTCGCGAATGAATTACAATCGGCAAATCAAATCTGAGTGCAATCTGTATTTGTTTGCGAAACGCTTCATATTGCTCGGAAGTAAAGGTTTTATCCCAATAAAAATCCAGGCCGATTTCTCCAATGGCAACAAATTTACTGTTGTTCAAGTACTGATTTACAATATCCAATTCCTTTTCATAATCCTGGTTGACAGAACATGGATGCAATCCTATCATCGAATAGCAGTTGGGGTAATTGGATTGCACTTCAAACATTTTTTCATGGGTACTGGAATCAATAGCAGGCATGATAGTAAATTCCACATTTACTTGCTGTGCTTTCTGCATGATATCATTCCTGTCGTCATCGAATTCAGGTAGATAAATATGAGTATGAGTATCAATAAAGTACATCTCTTACAACAGTTGCATGAACAAAGCTGACAAAAATATTTTAAGAAATCCTTTAAACTTGCTGCAATGAAGCCGTTCATAAGACCGTTAAAACCTTAACTACCACAAATAATTGTTATGAAAAAATCGTCCCTCTTTACCCGATTGGTAACTGTAATATTTCTTACCTCCATACTGACTGTTTCATGTAAAAAAGAGCAGAGTGGGTCCTTATCTTCTGCTGAAGAAGAACAGGCAGTTAATTTTTCAACACTATCAGAAACCGAGAATGAAGTAGTATTTAATGATGTTTTTGATAATGTAATAGGGGTAAACACTGAAGTTGGTATTGGCGGTACCGGTATTTTTGGACGAATAGGGTCTAATGGTCGGGAAACAAATCCGGATTCTTTGCCTTCCTGCACTCACGTTTCCATTATTTTGTTAAATGCACCAGCTCGCTTCCCGATGAAAATTATTATAGATTTTGGTTCCGAATGCGTTGGCCGTGATGGCCATAAGCGCTCAGGCAAAATAATTACTGAATACACGGGCCGGCTAATTGAACCTGGTAGTTCAGCCACCACTTTTTTTGAGGGCTTTAAGTTTGACAGCATTTCTGTGCAGGGAGCACATAAAATTACCAATACTACTGCTTTAGGGAGCAACCAACGCCAATTTACTATTGACATTACTGATGCCAGGTTAACCAGGCCAAATGGCAATTATTCGCTATGGTCAAGCCACAGAGTAATTACTCAAATAGAAGGAAATGGCACTCCCCAAATTCCAGTAGACGATATTTTCAGAGTGACTGGCGGAGGTCATGGTAAGGTTAAACACGGTAATTTGATCTATGCATGGCAGTCTGAGATCATTGAACCATTGGTTAAAAAATTCAATTGCCGCTGGATCTCAAAGGGAACGATCAGGGTGAAAAGGGAAACCTTACCAGATAATTCTCAATGGATAGGAACACTTAATTATGGACAAGGCGATTGTGATTTTCTAGCCACTCTTACCATAAATGGTGAAGTTCATCAGATTCAGTTACCTCATTAGGGTAAAACATGTGAAAATTAATTTGAATTTTATATTCGGAAAAAGTTTTTACCTTTAAACCAGTTTTCATAGGGTACGGATTAAAAACGGGCCAGGGTGTCTACCCAGGCCCTAATTTTTTTATAGCGATCACAATTCAATCCCTTTGAAACGAAATCCCCCTTCTTTTAAAGACTGCAATGTCTTTGGTAGACTATACCTTAAATTATTATAGGCTTTTTCACTATCATGAAAAACAATGATGGATCCGGCCGATACATTTTCCAGTACATTGTTTAAGCATTGCTCAGGAGAAAAAGAAGTATCAAAATCTGCACTCAAAACGTCCCACATAATAATTTTTGCATCGCCTGTTCGCATGGCATCCGGTATTTTTTTTGCCTGTGAATTTTTAATTCTTCCGTAGGGTGGTCGAAACAAATTGCTCGTGATCAGGTGCGATGCTTTTGAAACATCATCGAGATATTTTTTATTATCCGTCTTCCAGCCATTAAAGTGATGAAAGGTATGGTTGCCAATTCGATGACCCTCATCTAAAATTTGACGAAAAATGTTCGGGTATATTTCAACGTTGCTTCCGGTGCAGAAGAAGGTTGCTTTTGCATCATATTCCCCTAATTGATCCAATACCCAAGGCGTAATAGTTGGGTGTGGACCGTCATCGAAAGTTAAGTAAACCGCATTATCCGCCGGGGGCAGACTCCAGATATAGGAAGAGAAAAATTTTTTTGCAATCCAGGGAGTTTTAATAAAATACTTGTGCATGTTCAGTAAAGTTAATGCAGTACAAGTGAGTGACACAACTGCAGCTCACCAGGGTACAAATGGTAGCTACATAATAAATTTTATTTTTGCGGCATTATGTCGAATAAAGTACGTGTTCGCTTTGCTCCCAGCCCTACAGGCGGTTTGCATTTGGGAGGTGTCCGCACAGTCCTGTATAATTATTTGTTTGCAAAAAAACATGGAGGAGATTTTATTTTACGAATAGAAGACACAGATCAAAGTCGATTTGTTTCCGGCGCTGAAGAATACATTTTTGAAACATTGAAATGGTGCGGACTGGAACCTGATGAAAGCGTTCAACACGGTGGACAATATGGCCCATACCGGCAGAGCGAAAGAAAAAATTTATACCGAAAATATGCCGAAGATCTGGTACAGAAGGGTCATGCTTATTATGCATTTGATACGCCCGGGGAATTAGATAAAATGCGGATAGATTTACGTACCGAATCAAATCCTACCCCCCAATATGATCATACAGTTCGCACGAAAATGCGCAACTCCCTGAATTTATCAGCAGAAGAAGTTGATCAATTGCTGAAGAATAATACGCCTTATGTTGTTCGCATCAAAATGCCTGAGAAGGAAACTGTCTCATTTAACGACATGATTCGAGGTAATATAAGTTTTGATACTTCTGTTGTTGATGATAAGGTTTTATTGAAAGCGGATGGAATGCCCACCTATCATTTAGCTGTTGTGGTGGATGATCACTTAATGAAGATCAGCCATGCCTTTCGTGGTGAAGAATGGTTGCCAAGTGCACCTGTTCACATTTTGTTATGGCGATATTTATTTGCAGAAGAGAAGATGCCCCAATGGGCGCACCTCCCACTAATACTTGGTCCCAACGGAAAATTAAGTAAACGTGACGGCGCAAAATATGGATTCCCTGTTTTTGCCATGACATGGAAAGATCCTAAAACCGGCGAACTAACAGAAGGCTTTAGAGAAAGCGGTTTCTTACCCGAAGCATTTGTAAATATGCTCGCCATGCTCGGATGGAACGATGGAACAGAGCGGGAAATTTTTTCTTTATCCGACCTGGTTGAAAAATTCTCCATGGAAAGGGTGCATAGCAGTGGAGCTAAGTTTGATTTTGAAAAAGCAAAATGGTTCAATCATGAATGGATCAAGAAAAATCACGTTTCAGAATATAAAAACCAGGTGAAATTGATATTTGAAGAAAAGGGTTTGAGGATCAGTGATGACAGCTATTTTGAAAAAGTGTTGTCACTTGTAAAAGACCGTTGTACACTTCTTCCTGATTTTTGGGAGCATGGTCATTTCTTTTTTAACGCACCTCATGAATATAATACAGTACCAATCCAGGCTAAATGGAATGACGATAAAAGAAATTTCTTCAATACATTTTCAACTTCACTTGCAAGCATTGGAAACTGGAATACTATCACGTTGGAAACTGTATTTAAACAACTGGCGGAACAAACTGGCATCAAACCCGGGGAGCTTCAATTGCCTTTACGAATAATGTTAGTTGGCGATAAGTTTGGACCTGGTGTATTCAATATTGCAGAAGTGTTAGGCAAGGAGGAAACAATTACCAGGATAGATTCTGCCTTAAACGCATTTAAATTTTAGTGCTGCTCCTTCATTACCACCATGATGAACCAAAATGCCAGGTATTCTTGCAATCAAACCATACCCACTTCGCTATTGTTTATTATGTCATGGTTGTTGTAATTAATAAATGGGAATTACCTGTTGTAAAGTACTTTAATTTTGATCTCCTATGATTGAACTGAAGAGACCTATCAGGATTCTCGTTGCAAAAGTTGGTTTGGATGGCCACGACCGGGGTGCTAAAGTCATTGCTACGGCTTTACGCGATGCGGGGATGGAAGTAATTTATACAGGGCTGCGTCAAACACCCGAAATGGTGGTAAGTGCTGCGTTGCAGGAAGATGTTGACGCAATTGGCATCAGCATTCTTTCCGGTGCCCATATGACCGTTTTTCCAAAAGTTTATTCACTGATGAAGGAAAAAGAAATGCAGGATGTGTTACTGACCGGGGGCGGCATCATACCTGAAGAAGATATGAAAACGTTACAGGCACAGGGTGTTGGAAAATTGTTTCCCCCGGCAACTCCTACCACTGAAATTGCAGATTATATTACCACCTGGGTAAAAAAGAACAGGAAATTTTGATCCTGCTTTTTAATATGAACGCTTCCACCAAAATGCATCAAAAATATATTTTCTCCGATGCCATCTTCCGGTTGAGTTGTTTGTCGACGCTGATTGTGGCTCATCTGCCGGCTGGATTCTGGCACCCAGTTGTAATAACCTTCCAAGGTCATCTGCATTACGCCAGGTTTCCACGATTTTACCATCCACGATTCTGTGAATGAATGTTGCAGTAAACGTTTGCGTTTGCCCGTAACTTGGGATACCCAAAAAATTTTCCTGCCAACAATTATTGGTGGCTCTTACCACTACCCGGTCTTCCTCCGCAATCACATCCTGAATAAACCATTGCTGTTTTATTTTACCAAACGACTCAAATAGCTTCTTCATACCCTCAGAACCACCTGGAATTTCTGCCTTACCCAAACCAATGTTCATTTTCCATTCAGGCGAAATGGACTTACATAATTCTTCGAGATTTCCCTCACTCACCAGCTGTAAGAAATGTATTGCCAGCGCCCTGTTGTTTTCGACTTGTGATAAAGTTTGCATGATTTATAAAGTTGATGATGAACGCCTGTGTTATTTTGGCCCACCTGCTGTTGTATTAATAAATATTTTCGGGTAGTCTGGAAAACTCAAGATCCAGTTGAATTGTAATTTCTTTTTCAATAAAAGCTTCAAAAAACAGGTTGGATTGAAAGCCAAAATCGTGACGGTTGATTTGAAAAGAGGATTGAAAAAAAATGTTTGTATTGCCTTTTTCATTTTCCGTTCCTTGCCCATAACTCACATCAATCACCACTCTTTTACTAATCCCCCGTATACTTAAATCTCCTTCAAGGATATAGGTATTACCTCGTCCCTTCTCAAAGGAAATACTGCGAAATCGAAGAAAAGGAAATTGATCAACATTCATAAAACCCGCAGACAATAAGCTTTTGTCTCTTCTTTTATTTCCTGTATAAATACTATCAGCTTCTATTATCAAATTAATACTGGCGCCCGAAAAATCCTCTGTAGTGGCCTGGAAAAGACCGTCGTAGACTTTGAACCTGCCATTGATTTTTCGAAATGGTTGCGCCAACAAGTTCCTTTGGGTTGCCCAGAACCGGATTGCCGAAGTTTTAGGATCTACACTCCATTCCGAAAGCCAGCCTGGTACCTGCAATTTTTTTTTCGTTGAAATTGAAATACTGTTTTCCATAAGAATTTTAAAGCATTCCAGATTTAATTTGCATGAACAAAACAATAGCAACGATTTGGTACAAAAAATAACTTATGAGCAAATGGTACTGAAAACTTATTGAATAGCTGGTTTTACAGGATGGAATGTAAATCGGGTTTTCTGATTTTCTAACGATGCTATTGTTTATCTATTTTTGAAAAAATGGAATTATGTATCAAACCTTATTGACTTCTCTTGAAAAAGGTCTGCTGATTATCACGGTAAACCGCCCCGATAAGTTGAATTCCCTGAATAATGATGTAATGACGGATTTAAACGCAGTGGTTAATGAAATAGAAAACAATTCTGAAATTAAGGCAGTCATTATCACAGGTGCGGGACAAAAAGCATTCGTAGCAGGCGCCGACATCGGTGAGTTTATTGGATTGAGTAATGATGAAGGAAAAGCTTTAGCAAAAAAAGGACAGGATATTTTCTCACGAATTGAAAATTGTACTAAACCAATTGTGGCAGCTATAAATGGTTTTGCGCTGGGCGGTGGATGTGAGTTGGCAATGGCTTGTCATTTCAGGGTTGCCAGTGATAACGCCAAATTTGGCCAGCCGGAAGTCAATTTAGGATTGATACCCGGCTATGGAGGCACTCAGCGTTTAGTACAATTGATTGGCAAAGGAAGGGCTTTGGAATTGCTAATGACTGGAAACGTGATCGATGCAAGCATTGCTTTGGAGTATGGGTTGGTGAATCATGTAGTACCACAAGACGATCTCTTGCCAAAAGCTAAAATGATCCTCGAACAGATCATTTCAAAAGCCCCTTTGGCTGTTGGCAAATGTATTACAGCAGCTAATGCGGTCTTTAGTGATAGTAATGGCTACGAAACTGAACTCAAAGCTTTTGGAGAATGTTTTAGCACTAATGATATGAAAGAAGGCACATCTGCATTTCTGGAGAAAAGAAAGCCTCATTTTAAGGGGCAATAAATTATTTTTTGAGGTCCCATTGCACAAACGTTCGGTGAGAGATCATCTGCCAGATATTTTTCGTCAATCGATAAACACGTGCGTAGCGAAGACCGTATCCGTACCTGCTTCCTCCTGCAGGCAAAACAACTTCCAGAGTGCCTGTTACTATTGCGATGTCTTCATGAAGTTCAACATTAGTTGAGTCATGCTCTCTTGAAATATATTGTGTTTTTGTCACTTGTGCTTTACCAACCCATGATTCCTTACTATCAATCAGGCCTGTTCCATGTGTGAACTTAAAATCATCTGCATAATGCTTTAGCATGTAGGGAATTTTTTTTTGTACCACAGCCCTGTCCAGTTCGCGATTGATTGAGTCAACAATTAATTTTATTTCAGTTGTGTCGGTGACCTCCTGGCTGTAACTGTAACTGGCAGTAAGCATTAGTAATAAACTTAAATAAAACCGCATTCTTTAATTGTTTTGCGGGAAGATTCTTAGGGTTTTCATATAGCGGCTATGATAGTAATCATTAAACGGTGTAATTGTCACGCCATATTTTTCCCCGGAGGTAGAATGGATAAACTCCAATTGTTTGTTCTGATTTGAAACCACCAATCCCATATGGCCCACAAATTTTTCAGTGCTGTCTGTTCCTGTAAACAAAATTAGGTCTCCCGGTTTTGCATCATCTGAAGAAATGGTCTTGCCTACATTGGTAAAATCAATTGAAGATCTGGGTACAATAATATTAAAGTGGTTAAAAATATAAGTGATGAACCCGGAGCAATCGAAACCAACCTTTGGGTCGGTAGATGCATACTTATAAGGAACTCCAATTAATGTTTTTGCGAAATCGACTACCTGCCCGGGATGTACATTCTTTGTTTGGACCTGGGCAGCCGGAACTAACACAGAATCAGTTCTAACCGTATCTACTACCAGCACAACAGAATCCTGCTTTACCGAATCCGATTTAGCGTGCGGGGTATCTGATTTAGCCTGTGAGGTATCTATTGATTCGAGCTGGATTGAATCCCTGGTTTGTTTATCCTTGTTATCCCAAACAAAAATGCAGGAAGAAAATCCAAAAGCCAATACGAGTACGCAAAATTTCATAATACATATTCTTCCATCCATTCATGCAAGTATTGGGCTAATCTTAAGCCATCCCGGCAGTATCCACAATTCAGTTTTGAGAGTCAGCGTATTTTTCATCAATCAGGTAAAACCCGATATCTCTTATTTCAGGGTTTGCAGTTGCTTCAAGAACCCTGAAAACAATTAAGGAAGTTCTTGTTTTGGGAAAGGTAATTATTCGTTTTTGTCCAATAGACGTACCAGCTATAAATTGGGTGTTATTGTTTTCATCCAGAATTTGAATTTCGAATTTCCGGATCCTTTGCCCAAATTGGGTATTCTCGCCAACAACAATACAATTTAATTCGACAGGACTTTTAAAATTGAAAGAAACAGGATTGTCTATAAAGTTCTTTATTCGCAATGTGTTTGCTTTCTTATCAAAATACACGCCATCACTTTTGTCAAATTGCAAATCAAATTTTGTTGTGCGTGACAAATTGGTTTTGAAACTTCTATCACGCAATTTTTTAAACCCTGCTAAGGCAGCAGAGTCATTTTTATCAACTAGTCCACCCCTGTCAGGAGGAACATTTAATAATAAGTTGGCTCCCCGACCAACAGATTTCAAATAAATAATGAATAACTCCTCGGGTGTTTTTACTTTATTATCTTCCTCCTTGTGATAAAACCAACCCGGTCGAATACTTACATCACATTCGGCGGGTATCCAGTTTTTACCATGGTGATTACCCTGATTCAACGTATCAATTGGCGGTGCACCTAGTCCTCTTGTAAAACCAGCAGTGTCTAAAAAATTCCAATTTGTTTTTCCCACAAATCCTTTTTCATTTCCGCACCATCGTATATCCGGTCCTATATCGCTAAAAATTACTGTACTGGGAGAGAGCTTTCGTACTGTGGACTCAAATCGCTGCCAATCATAAACCTGCTTTTTGCCATTAGGTCCTTCACCATTAGCTCCATCCCACCACAGCTCCCAAATTGGTCCGTAGCTGGTGAAAATTTCTTTCATCATGTTTACAAAAACATCATTGTATTCCGGCGTTCCATATTTGGAGTGATTTCTATCCCATGGCGAAATATATACTCCGAACTTCAATCCATATTCTTTGCATGCCTGCGAAAGTTCTTTCAAGACGTCACCCTTCCCATTCTTCCATATACTTTCCCGAACGGTATGTGTTGAATATTTGCTTGGCCACAAACAAAAGCCATCATGATGTTTTGCAGTAATAATGATCCCTTTTGCTCCTGCAGCTTTGGCAATGCGGCACCACTGACGGCAATCTAATTTAGTGGGATTAAAAATATCTTCCGGCTCCGTGCCCTCTCCCCATTCTTTATTTGTAAACGTATTGGGGCCAAAATGCATAAATAGGTAAAACTCCATTTTATGCCAGGCCAACTGCGCATTAGAAGGCAAAGGCTGCGCAATAGTGTGTTGACAACAGGCAAGAAGTATAAAGCCCAATATTTGCAATATGATTTTCCTCATAAAGCCAATTTGATTTTTCAAAATAAGATTCCTTTCAACAGATGGCCTAATTTTGCGTCACAATTTTCGAAGTATGGACTATCGCATAGAGAAAGATACCATGGGTGAAGTAAAAGTGCCTGCAGATGCATATTACGGCGCACAAACCCAACGCAGCATCGACAATTTTAAAATAGCTCAGGATATCAATAAAATGCCGAAAGAAATTATTCGTGCATTTGCTTATTTAAAGAAGGCAGCAGCTATTACCAATTTTGAAGCGGGTAATTTAGCAAAAGATAAAATGGAACTTATTTCCAGGGTATGTGATGAAATTTTACAAAGCAAGCTGGACTCCTATTTCCCTCTGGTTGTTTGGCAAACAGGAAGCGGCACACAAAGCAATATGAATGTAAATGAAGTAATTGCCTATCGTGGACATGTACTAAACGGTGGACAATTAACTGATAAGGAAAAGTTCTTACACCCTAATGATGATGTCAACAAATCACAATCATCAAATGACACATTTCCAACAGCCATGCACATAGCTGCCTATAAAATATTGATGGAAACTACTATTCCCGGAATTGAAAAACTGAGGAACACACTTGCTGCAAAAAGCAAGCAATTTATGCACGTGGTAAAGATTGGCCGTACGCATTTTATGGATGCCACTCCACTTACCCTGGGACAGGAATTCAGCGGTTATGTGTCTCAACTGGATCATGGGTTAAAAGCAATTAAAAACACTTTACCCCATTTATCTGAACTGGCTTTAGGCGGAACTGCAGTTGGAACAGGCATCAATACACCACCAAATTATTCAGAGAATGTAGCTCAACACATAGCACAATTAACAGGCCTGCCGTTTGTAACTGCTGAAAATAAGTTTGAATCTCTTGCGTCGCACGATGCTATTGTTGAAGCTCATGGCGCATTAAAGACCATTGCGGTAAGTTTGATGAAGATTGCCAATGATATTCGTATGCTTTCATCCGGCCCTCGCTCAGGCATCGGTGAAATTTTTATCCCTGATAATGAACCTGGTTCTTCTATTATGCCAGGAAAAGTAAATCCAACGCAATGTGAGGCACTAACAATGATTGTTGCACAAGTATTGGGTAATGATGTTGCCATTAACGTTGGTGGATCTATGGGACATTTCGAATTGAATGTTTTCAAACCGGTGATGATCTATAACTTTTTACATAGTGCCCGTTTAATTGGTGATGGTTGTTTAAGCTTCAATGACAAATGTGCCGTAGGCATTGAACCGATTGAAGCCAATATTAAAAAGCATGTTGACAACTCCCTGATGCTTGTTACTGCACTGAACACTAAAATAGGTTATTACAAGGCGGCAGAAATAGCCCAGAAAGCCCACAAGGAGGGAACAACATTAAAGGAAATGGCTTTAAAACTGGGTTATGTCACTCCGGAGCAATTTGATGAATGGGTAGTGCCAGAACAAATGGTGGGAAAACTATCCTAGCTGAAATTGAAATATAAAGATCTGTGCAACAATAATACGGCGACGTCAATTAAGCAACATTGTGAAAAGCATATAACGTTATCAGGTTATTTCAAGGATCAATCGTTTACAGCGATTTTGATCCCAGAATCGATGGAAGCTATTTAGCATAACTAATTACCGTGCAACAACATATCTCTCGCTTATACATTCAAATCCTTAAAACATCATAAAACCTCTATTTTACCTTGCAATTCCCCTGATCATTCTCTAATTTAACATTGCATAGACAAACTAATCTGTGCGTTTTAATTCGAACCAACATGAAAACGCAACCCGAAGCAACTATTCAGTTTAGCGGATACCCGCTACGCATTGTTGAAACAAATCAAAAAATAAAAAAGGTGGAACTATCGGTTGTGAAGTCTTCCCTTGATTCGCAACTTATTTTACAAAAAAATTCTATTGCTAACGATCCGAAAAACTGGGGTATCGACTGGTTCAACAGCTATGAATAATAGAATTTGTCACATCACCTGTGCCTTGTCACTTAACTCCGAATTTGTAGTGACTGTTTGATGATATTCTTCTGTATGTTTTCTTTTCACTAGCCTTTTTTGAAACAGTAATAACGTAATCACCCCCACAGAAATAGCAGCATCTGCTATATTGAAAATAGGACTGAAAAATTCAAACTCCTTTCCACCCACAAACGGAACCCAGGATGGGAAACTAGATTGGATCATTGGGAAATATAACATGTCAACTACATTCCCATGAAGAAAGCTTTGATACCCTCCACTTGTTGTTAGGTGTGCCAGTCCGTAATAGTAAATGTATTGTTGAGAAGCTGCATCGTACGACATTCCCTTATCGAATATCATTCCATAGAACATGCTATCTATTAAATTGCCTAATGCACCCGCGTAAATCAAAGCTGCACAAATAATAAATCCCCGGGAGTACTGTTGCCTTACTATTCGTACCAAATACCAGGTACCAAAAATCACCGCCGCCAAACGGAACAAGGTGAGTGCCATCTTTCCCCAACTACCACCCCATTTCCAGCCCCATGCCATGCCCTCATTTTCAATAAAATAAAGCTGCGCCCATTTCAAACCCAGCAAGTTTATATGCTCTCCCATTTGAAAATGGGTTTTGATATAAATTTTCAGCGCCTGGTCAGCAACAATAATCAAAAGGATAATCAGAACGGCGGAACGAAGTTTCACTTTAAAAAATTAAAGTCTCAAAGATAAGGGTTGGAGGTAGGACAGGCCATGTAAAAAGGTTAATTCTATTCATGAAAATAAATGCGTTTTACCCGTTGTGAAACGGACGTCATGATTTCGTAAGGAATAGTAGCGATCCATTCAGCTACCTCCTGCACAGGAAGCTGTTGTCCAAAAATGATCACGTCATCGCCTTCCTTCACATTTTCAATGTCGGTTACATCAAGCATGGTCATATCCATACAAACAGTACCGATAACAGGGGCAAGTTGGCCATTCACCAGCATTTTGCCAATTCCATTTCCATATTGTCTGGAATAACCATCAGCATATCCTATACGAACTGTGGCAACAACTGAATCCCGGTTTATGACGCCTTTCCTGTTATAACTTACCGTCTCTCCTGCTTTTACTTGCTTTAATTGGGCAATAGTGGAACGTAAAGTGGCCACGGGAATTAATTCAAGAGCCTTATCGTTATCGATTTCCACACCATATAAACCAATGCCTACCCGTACCATATCCATTTGTAATTGCGGATGTCTTACAATTGCGGCCGAATTGGATATATGTTTTAAGAACGGATAACTGATATATCGTT
>Ga0193740_1000208_pt1 | contig 16871 bp, 11 predicted proteins | sample L2s1metaG_FD_145072 | JGI IMG/M metagenome (GOLD analysis project Ga0193740, IMG submission 145072) | Soil microbial communities from a riparian zone of the East river system, Colorado, United States - L2s1 | ecosystem: Environmental > Terrestrial > Soil > Riparian zone | place: USA: East River... | reverse complement strand
ATGTCAATGACGCGTCGATAGAGCAAGCACTTGAAGCTTGCTTTCAAAATCAGCCGCTTACCTATACTATTTTCAATAAGATGGTAGTGATCAAAGAAAAAGAGATCACTCCGGAAATAGTTGCAGTATCAACTCCGCTGCCTCCCGTTACAATTAGTGGTAAAGTGACAAATGATAAAGGCGAACCATTGTCCGGTGCTACAGTGACAGAAAAAGGTACTACTAATGCTACCACAGCAAAAGATGATGGTAGCTTTTCTATTACTGTTGCCAGTGAGAAATCAGTATTGGTTATTTCTTATGTAGGATTTGATGCGCAGGAAATAGTAGTTGGTAATAAGAATACGGTAGCTGTTCGGTTGGCGCAGCAAGCAGCTGCATTAACGGATGTAGTAGTTGTTGGCTATGGGAAAGCAAGCAGGGTTAACCTTACCAGTGCTCAATCTACTGTTTCAGCAAAAGATATTGAAAAGACAGTGAACACTACTATTGAGCAAGCTCTCCAGGGTCGTGCGGCTGGCGTTTATGTTACACAAAATTCCGGACAACCAGGTGGAGGTATCTCGGTAAACATTCGTGGGATTAGTTCATTGAATCGCACTCAACCACTTTATGTTATTGATGGAGTTCAGATGCAAGTAAGTGAAGATGTATCTTTTGGATCTTCGAGTTCTTCAAATCCTTTATCAGGTTTAAATCCGGCTGATATAGATGATATCCAAATTTTGCAAGGCCCTTCTGCGACCGCAATTTATGGTTCACGTGCAAGTAATGGTGTGATCCTTGTTACTACAAAACGTGGGAAAGCCGGTGATTTCAAAATAAATTATGTTTATCAATATAATCTTCAAACGCCTCCAAAGCATTTGGATGTAATGAATCTGAAGGAGTATGCTCAAATGGTAAATGAATTTCATGTTTTAGCAGGAGGCACTACACCACCAGAATTCCTAGATCCTTCATTATTAGGTGAAGGAACCGATTGGCAGGGTGAATTGTTTAATAACGCTGCGATGAATAAACACCAGCTAAACCTTAGCGGTGGCAGTAACAATACTACCTACTACATGTCAGGTGAATATTTGAAACAGGAAGGTGTTGCTGCAGGTTCTGGATTTAACCGGTATGGCTTCAGATTAAACCTGGATAATAAGCCAAGAGATTGGGCAACTATCGGTGTCAATCTTAGTTTTAACCAAACAAATGAAAAGCTAACAACAACTAACTATGGGGATGCACAAAGCCCGCTTATTGCAAGCGCCTTACAATTAACTCCGCAGATCCCGGTTACAAACCTCGATGGTTCATGGGGTGGAAGTGACCCGGTGAATGGCGCTAATCAATATGCACCAATTAACCCGATAGCTATTGCAAATCTTATCACTAACAATAATAAGAGAAGACAAGTTTTGGGAGGATTAAACATTGGTATCAATCTGGCAAAAGGATTGGTATTTAGAACATCATTGAACGGGAATATGGGTGATGGATTTTCTACCTATTATACTCCAACATATAATATTGACCAATGGCATTATAACACAGTTGCTTCATTGCAAAGCGGAACTTATAATAGTTGGTATTGGAACTGGAATCAATTGTTGGAATATACAAGACAGATCGGCAAACATAATTTCACGGTTATGGCAAGTCATGAAGCGCAGGAATCAGAGTGGAAAGCCTTGTCTGCAGGAAGAACAGGGTTTCTTACAAATGACATATTCGATGTAAATGCAGGTAATCCAACTTCTGCAACTAATGGCGGTGGAACTTATCCATGGTCACAGGAATCTTATTTTGGCAGGGTTAACTATAATTATGATAACCGTTATATAATTCAGGGTACATTCAGAAGGGACGGTTCACCCTATTTTGGAGAAGATATAAGGTGGGGAAATTTTCCTTCGGTTTCAGCAGCATGGAGAATAAGTCAAGAAAAGTTTTTTGATGTTGATTTTATAAGTGAATTAAAATTAAGATTTGAAAGTGGTTTAACAGGTAACCAGGGAACTGGTTCGGGTATTTACGCTCCATTAGCAACAGGCGCCACACCATGGGGCACTGGTTTCTTACCTTCAACATTTACCAACTCCAAATTGCGTTGGGAAGAAACGTATACAAACAATATAGGAATTAATGTGGGCTTATTGAAAAACAGGATAAATATTGAAGCAGATTTTTATGTAAAGGAAACAGATAACCTTCTTGGGAATGCTAGCTTGCCCTGGTATATGGGAACCAATGGTAGTCCCGGTTCAATTGGACCACCTTTGGTTAATGCAGGTTCTTTAAAAACAAAAGGCTGGGGCATTACATTCAACACAGTTAATATTAGTAACAAAGATTTTAAGTGGGAATCAAACCTGAATCTTTCTCATTTCGACACGAAGGTTACTTCCTTGAATTCAGAAAATGCCTTTATTGAAAGAGTATCTTGGTGGATGAATAATTGGACACAACGTGCTGCAATAGGTCAGGCACCGTGGCTGTTCAGAGGATATATAGAAGAAGGCTTATTCCAATCGGTAGAAGAGATCAATAACAGTGCAGTACCTGTAGATAACCAGGGAAACAGGAGACCAACTGATCCGCTAACAGGAATATGGGTTGGTGATGTAAAATACAAGGATATCAATGGTGATAAAAAGATCGACGTTAATGATATCACCAATATTGGTAATCCATGGCCAAAGTTGTTTTTAGGATTTAATAATAGTTTTTCTTATAAGGGATTTGATTTGAATATGCTTATCACAGCATCAACAGGCAATGATATTTATAATTATATAGCCTATGCTAACAGCAATCCTAATAACATCTATTTAAGCCGCAATCTCTTGATCGAAGGAATGGATTATGCAAAACTTACAACTGATGGGAGTGGTAAAACGATCATTTCTAATGCTGGTACACATGTTCCGCGGATAACCAACAATACTGTGGCAAATGAAAATAACCATTCAAAAACATCAACAAGGTTTGTTGAAGATGGTTCATATATACGTATAAAAAATATTACACTTTCATATAATGTACCTGCCAGAGTTTTAGGGCATACCAAAGTCATTAAAGGTGTAAAAGCAAGTATAAGTGGTCAAAACATCTTTACGTTTACAAATTATAGCGGTTATGATCCTGAAGTAGGAGCTTATGTAGGACAAGGTTCGAGTGCACAAAACCAGGCTATTGGTATTGACTTCGGACGGTATCCGATCACTCCAATGTTTTCTGCAACTTTAAATGTTAACTTCTAAATGTATTAATATGAAGAAGCTAGATCGAATAAAATTTTTCCTTGGTTTAACAGTAGCTATTATGGCAACAGTAGCTTGTAAAAAAAGCTTTCTGGAAAAACCACCGTTAAGCGCAGTAGTTGATGCGAACTTTTATAAAACCGATGACCAGGTATTAGCGGCTACAAGTTTACTTTATAGCCAGGTCTGGTTTGATTATAATGATAAAGCCATGTACAATCTTGGAGATTTCAGAGGAGGTACTGCTTATTCAGCATGGAATGACAGAGGTAATGTGTTATTCAATACAACCGGGGATAATGGGGAGAATGGCGCTTCCTGGCGTGCCTTCTTTAACGTAGTTGCACAATCAAACCTCGCTATTTATAATATAAACAGGTATGCTGGTGAAGCGGTAACTCCTGGAGTGAGAAAGATCGCAATTGCGGAAGCAAGATTTATGAGAGCATTGGCTTATCGGTTTTTAGTAATGAACTGGGGACCGGTGCCTGTTATTGAAAATAATTTTGATCATCTTTTTGATACATCGATTACAAGAAATACTGTCCCTAGCGTATGGCGTTTTATCACCAGGGAAATGCGTGCAGCTGCAGCAGATCTTCCCGAAACATCCACACAAGAAGGCAGACTTACTACATGGTCGGCCGAAGCTATGTTAGCTCGTTTTTATTTAACAAGAGCAGGCGTCGAGGCAACTGGTGGAGTTAAGAAACAGCAATTTTTAGATAGTGCTAAATACTTTGCACAAAGAGTCATTAACAACAGCGGTAAAAGTCTGTTGAATAGTTACGGAGATCTTTTTAAATATCCATACGATAACAATAAAGAATCGTTGTTTGAATTGCAGTGGGTTTTTTCAGGAGCCAATGTCTGGGGAACAAATAACAGCATGCCTGAATATCTTGCCTACAGTCCTGATATTGCATTTGGTGGATGGGGTGGTGATAAAGGAGCCACATGGTGGTTGGTGTCACAATATGAAGGTATTGCTGCACAAACTAATGGTACTTTAAAAGGAAGGACTTTAGATCAGCGTTTACATGCCACCTTTATGTTGCCTGGAGCTTATTACCCTGAGATCACAAAAGTAACTGACAGAACTAAATTGGTGTTTCCTTTTACCGGCACGGATAACAATTTTTTAAACGTAAAAAAATATGTAATTGGTTCTCCGATAGATCTTGTCGGCGTCGCTACTCAACAACATTATCCTAATAACACTTATATGATGAGGCTTGCTGAAATGTATTTAGTATATGTTGAAGCCGCGATGGGTAACAATACTTCTACTACAGATGCTACTGCAATTGACTATTTCAATAAAGTACATACAAGAGCCGGATTAGCTGAATATGTTGTAGCAGGTACTAATGGCAGCGGCCCGCTAACTTTTGACATGCTTCTTTCAGAAAGATTTAAAGAATTTGCAATGGAAGGAATGTCATGGTATGATATGGTTAGTCTTCATTATTGGAATCCTTCAAAAGCATTCTCTATTCTTAATTCCCAGGACAGGGGTTTATTTTTTACAAGGCCGGATCAAATGCCTAACCCAACAGAATGGACATTTACAAAAACATCCTGGTTTTCAGAAAGGTTGATCAATGCAAATGAAGGCAATTTCCGTTTGCCAATACCGAATGTTGAGTTAAGCCAGGCTCCTAATCTTCAAAAACCTCCGGTTGATTATCCATAAACTTTAAAATTTTTAATAAAAAATTTAACTGAAATGAAATCAATAAATAAGATCTTACTTGTACTCATAATGCTGACAGGTGTTGCAGGTATTTTTATTGCTTGCGATAAAAATAATGACGACTCAGGTGAGCCTTCAGTAAGCTATGTAAGAATTACAAGGCCTGAATCATCTGATTCATTGCTGATAGGAGCAGGCCAGGGCCGTCTTATTGCAATTGTCGGCGAAAATTTAAAGGATGCAGTTGAGGTTTGGTTCAATGACCGACAAGCTGTTTTAACACCTACATACATTACCAATAGATCAATATTAGTATCTGTCCCTAATCCTATTCCGACAGATATTACCAATAAAATGAAGATCGTCTTCAAAAGCGGTTTTATTTTATATCATGATTTTGTGGTACAGATAAGTGAACCGTATGTAGCAAGCATGGTTAGTGAGTTTGTTAATGATGGTGATGTCGCTACCATTCGGGGTGATTTCTTTTATGAACCACTTACAGTAACATTTACCGGTGGAGTTGCAGGAACTATTGTTTCTGTTACACCGCAGGCAATCCAGGTTAGAGTACCGACTGGTGCACAACCCGGACGAATTACTGTGAAAACAAATTTTGGTGAAACAAAATCTAACTTCTGGTTCAGGGACAGCAGAAATCATTTTATCAATAGTGATCCTTATGAAGGTTGGTGGAATGCATCTTATGTGGTCAGCAGTCCTGGCCCCGGAGATCCTCCTAAGATCAGCGGCAATTACATTCGTTTCAAAAAACAGATCGGTTCATGGAGTTGGAATGAATTAGCTGGTGGCCCTGCGTCTGCTATGCCGGTGCACAGTAAAAATATTCCTGATGCTGCTATATTAAAAGCGGAAGATTATTATCTCAAATTTGAAGTAAATACGATCAAACCATATAATGGAAATCTGGTAAAAATAAACCTGGCTCTGCTTGCGGAAGATAATGATGCATACAAGTGGAATCCTCCATATGATACAAAAGGTCAATGGCAGACGGTTGTAATTCCATTAGAAGAAGTATTTGCAAGTTACCGTGTAAAACCAACTGTAAGTGCTTCAGGTTATTGGTGCCGTTTACTTATGGGACATGCACCAGGCGACCTGGATGCAGATATGTGTTATGATAATTTCAGAGTTGTACCTAAAGTTTTACCACAATAATTTTTAAAAGTTTATAACCTGCTATATGATCAAACTATCTTCTCTTAAACTGCTTGCGTTAGTAAGTATTATACTATCGATCGGCATTGTGACATCATGTGATAAAGATGATGATGATGAAATTGTTTCAGATAAAATACAGTTATTAAGTTTTGGTCCAACCGGTGCAAAACATGGGGATACCATTTTGTTTATAGGCAATAAGCTTGATAAAGTTACTGCCATACATTTTACGGGAACGAATGCAGTAGTTAATCAAGCTGACTTTAAAAAGCAAACAGCAAGGCTGATCGCTTTGCTTGTACCACAGGCTGCAGAAAAAGGTTTTGTAACATTGAAAACGCCAGAAGGTGATATCATTTCAAAATCGCAGTTTAATATTGGTGTATTGGCTACTGTTGCTTCTATAACTGCGCAAGCTCGCCCGGGTCAAAATGTTACTGTTACCGGTACTTATCTTAATTGGGTCGATAAGGTTACTTTTAACAGAGATAAAATCGTTACGACTTTTGTCAGTAAAACACAAACTCAACTAGTAGTAAAAATTCCTGACGATGCAGAGACTGGTCCATTGGTGCTTCATTTTGGAGGAACCGACTCTGCAACTGTGCAAACAGCAGATACATTAAAGGTTACTTTACCGGTTAGCAGTTCGTTTTCTCCGAACCCGGTAAAACATGCAGCAGATATGACAATAACGGGCACTGATCTTGATCTTGTAAAAAAAGTAATATTCACAAGTGTTACGAATCCAGTTACGAGCTTCGTTAGTCAAACAGCAACCCAGCTTGTAGTTAAAATACCGGCAAGTACAACGAAAGGTAAAGTAAAATTAGAAGCCGCATCGGGAGTACAAACCACATCAGCTATTGACCTGGATGTAGCATTGCCTGCTATTACTTCTATGTCGCCTAACCCGGTTGACACATTGGCTGATCTTACCATTACTGGAACTAATCTTGACCTGGTATCGGGAGCATCTTTTGTGGGTGTAATAAATGCAGTCACTTCTTTTGTCAGTCAAACAGCTACGCAGCTTGTAGTTAAAGTGCCTACGGGTTCAATAACCGGCAAGTTAACATTGAGTGTAAAAAATTCCACTCTTACCGTTAAGTCGAACAATGATCTTTTAATTGTTGGATCAACTGTTCCTCCAATAATTATTTATGATGATGCTATTACTTCTGCTTGGAATGGCTGGATTGGCGGTGGTTGGGGTGGCACAAAAGATCTAAATAATACGTCACCTGTACAGTCAGGTTCCAAATCCTGCAAAATTGCTTATGTAGGACAATGGGGTGTTCCCTTACAATTGGGAGGAGCCAATATATCTCTTGGAGGCTATACTTCTTTGAAAGTTGCTATTTATGGAGGTCCTGGCAGTGATGGTAAAAATGTAAACATAGGATTTAATGAAGCGGATGGTAAAACAGTAACTATTGTTGAAGGTCAATGGACGAATTTTACTATTCCTTTGAGTCAAATTTCGTCCGCTAGCACATTAAGTTTCTTGTATATTAAAAACTATTCTGGTGCTCCAGGTGACCTTACAATTTTTATAGATAACCTGGGAATATATTAAACGACTAATTGAAGCTGTTGTGAACCCAAACTGGAGATTGAATATTTTTTAAAACCTTATCTTCTAAACAGTGATCTTAGAAACTGGTTCATTTCGGTATCGATTATGAACCAGTTTTTTTTTAAGCATGTCACTATATTTCAATACTGAAGTTTAAAAAAATTATTGAAAGATCCTCATTGCAAAATAATAAACAGATCACCCATGATTTCAAATGCCTGGATCTCCTTTATAACGAATGCTTTTTTTATAGTTGTATCTTTTTCTTCTTGTGAAAAGAAAAATTCACCAGATCCATCGCCCCTGCCTCCAAATCCAACAGATACAACAATTGCTCCCCAGGTTGATCCTACATTAGCACCAACGATTGGATTTTTTATGGATGATTGGGAAAGAAAAAATTTTGCTGTACCTTCTTCATCCACGCCTGCATCCTTGCCATCGGGAGTCACTTCAACTGTAACAATTGACAGAAGTATTGTAGTAACAAAGATCCCAAGATCAATTGCTGGTAACAATGCAAATATCTGGATGACACAAATGGTTACAGAACCTTCATTGATCGATCACTTGACAACTTTGCATCCACACATTATACGTTTCCCTGGTGGAAGTTTGAGTGATATTTTCTTTTGGAACTCCCCGGTAAATTTGCCACCTGCTGATGCACCTGCAAACCTTGTACAAGCAAATGGCAGTACTGTTGCAGCAGGATATTGGTTTGGAACTAACGCAGCAAACTGGACATGTTCAGTAGATAATTATTATAACATGTTGCAGCAAACAAATAATAAGGGAATGATAACGGTGAATTATGGATATGCCCGGTATGGTACGGGTGCTAATCCTGTTGCAAAAGCTGCACATCTTGCTGCTGATTGGGTGCGTTATGATAATGGCCGTACAAAATATTGGGAAATAGGCAATGAAAATTTTGGCGATTGGGAAGCAGGATACAGAATAAATATTGCTAATAACCAGGACGGGCAGCCTGAATATTTATCAGGGTTATTATATGGTCAGCATTTTAAAATATTTGCGGACAGCATGCGTAAAGCAGCACAGGATATTGGTAAAACTATTTTTATTGGCGCTGTTATGAGTGAGTCTGCACCGCAAGGTTGGTGGACACCAACTGCTACTAACTGGAATACGGGTCTCTTTACAGGCGCAGGTACGTCTCCTGATTTTTATATCGTTCATAATTATTATACACCTTACCTAACAAATGCAAGTGCTGATATCATTTTAGCTACACCTGAAAGCGTAACTCAAACAATGATGAACTATGTAAAGCAATCATTGACAACTGGTGGCATTGCACATAAACCGATCATATTGGGAGAGTACAATATTTTTTCAGTGGGATCGAAGCAACAGGTTAGTAACGTAAATGGACTTCACGGAGTAATGGTTGTTGGTGAAGCTTTGAAAAATAAAATTGGCATGACAGGAAGATGGGATCTTTCAAACGGATGGGATAATGGTAATGATCATGGCATGTTTAATAGCGGCGATGAGCCTGATGGTGTACCAAGATGGAACCCACGACCTGTGTACTATTATATGTATTTTTTCCAAAAAATGCTTGGCGACCGGTTGGTTAATTCTACATCTACGGCATCTTCCATTGTAAGTTATGCCTCGTCGTTTACATCCGGCGAAACAGGCGTCGCATTAATAAACAAATCTTCTTCAGCAGCTATTGTACAGGTTGTAGTGAATAATTTTAAAAAAGGAAGTAATTTTTATTACTATAAATTGAATGGAGGAACAGATAATGGTGAGTTTTCAAGAAATGTTTTAGTAAATAGTACTGCATCACCTTATGCATCCGGGGGGCCATCGGGATATAAAACGATCAGTCCTTATAAAACATCTGCAGCTGACGGAATTGTTGTAAGTGTACCAGCAAGAGGAGCTGTTTATCTTGTTATAGAAAAGAAATAAATTTTATGTCCCGACATTATTACTACTATCATCGATTGTTGCGTCGCACTCTTCATCGTTCTGCAGTTCTATTCAGCATCGTGTCGGTATTTTTTATTTCAAACGCAGTTAATGCGCAAAAAGAATTTAAGTTGATCGATGCAAATTCCACTAAAGAAACAAAGGCTTTAGCTAAAAATCTTAAAGAGCTATCCGAAAAGCATATTCTTTTTGGTCATCAACATGCAACAGAATATGGCCATGGATGGTATGGTGATGAAAACCGAAGTGATGTAAGATCAGTGACTGGGTCACATCCAGCTGTTATCGGTGTTGACTTTAGTGGTTTGAGTGGAAGACAAACCGCAGAGATCCAGAAAACAAAAAGGGATTTACAAAAGACCATGGCAGATACTTATGATCGTGGTGGAGTTACAACTATCTCGTGGCATTTTAATAATCCTGCTTCTGGCGGTGGTTTTTATTGGGTTGATACTATTTCAAAACCGGCTGTAAAATTTATTATACCTGGCGGGTCACATCATGATGCATATAAAAATATTCTTCGCACTGTTGCCGATCTTGCAAATTCAACAAAAGGAAAAGATGGAAAACTTGTACCAATGATCTTTCGTCCTTATCATGAATTTGATGGTGATTGGTTTTGGTGGGGAAGAGCACATTGCACAATTGATGAGTTCAAAACATTATGGAGATTTACTGTTTCGTATTTAAGAGACACATTACATGTACACAATTTCATTTATGCTTTTTCACCAGATAATCGATTCTTCACTGAAGAACAATTCCTCGAAAGATATCCCGGTGATGAATGGGTTGATATGGTTGGAATAGATAACTATGGTGACTGGGGCAGAGATGGAAAATATAATTTGGATGCCGGCATTAAAAAATTAAAAATAGTTTCTGATTATGCAGAGAAAACCGGCAAACTCGCAGCATTTACAGAAACCGGTTTGGAGTCTATTCCAAATACAACCTGGTGGACCGAGACCTTGCTTAAGTCTTTAAAAAGAGAAAAATTAAAACTTACCTATGTATTAGTTTGGCGAAACGATACAAAAAGCCCTACACATTATTATGCTCCATTTCCCGGCCATATAAGCGAGGAAGATTTTATAAAATTCTATAATGACCCTTATACTTTATTTGAGAATGATCTTAAAAACATTTATAAAAAATGAAAGTAGTTTTTAGCCTCTTCTTTTTGATAGCAATGTTTTTTACTTCCAATTCACAAATTGTAAAGCTTAAAGGACAATTAAAAGTAAAGGGAACAAGACTGGTTGATGCGAAAGGGAATGATGTGGTCTTGCACGGGATGAGTTTTGGCTGGCATAATTGGTGGCCCAGGTTTTATAATGCAGGTGCGGTACATGAGTTGGCTACAAAATGGAATTGCACTGTTGTTCGAGCTGCCATGGGAGTAGAGCCTGACAGCGGCTATATAAAAAGCCGGGAGCGATCAATAACATTGATAAAAAATGTAATTGATGCATGTATCAAAGAAAATGTTTATGTGATCATTGACTGGCACGATCATAATATACATCAGAAAGAAGCAGTGGAATTCTTCTCAATGATGTCAAAGCAATACGGAAAATATGCTCATATCATTTATGAAATATACAATGAACCCGATCATGAAACATGGCCTGAGGTAAAAGCATATTCCGAAGCGGTGATAAAAGCGATCAGGACAAATGATCCTGATAATATTATTCTGGTAGGCTCACCGCATTGGAGCCAGGATATTCATGTGGCAGCAGCAGACCCGATAAAAGGATATGATAACCTTATGTACACAATGCATTTTTATGCCGGAACACATAAGAAATGGTTGCGCGACCGTACAGATGAGGCGATCAAAAAAGGATTACCCGTTTTTGTTTCGGAATGTGCAGGCATGGAAGCATCAGGAGATGGGCCATTAGATAATAATGAATGGGAAGCATTTGTCAGATGGATGGATGAAAGAAAATTAAGCTGGATCGGCTGGTCAGTATCAGATAAAAACGAAACCTGTTCAGTGCTTGAAAGATCGGCTGCTTCAAATGGTAATTGGTCTGAAACAGATATTAAAGAATGGGGAAAATTGATAAAAAGCTATTTGAGTACATATAGAAATTAAAAAAAAGGGCTGCCACAAATTGTAACAGCCCCGGTGTTCATATAGCAAGCATCAGCTAAAGCCAGAAGGAAGTTGATATACCAGCCGGAATACGCTTCCAGCCTTTCTGGATCGTTTTTTTATAAATATTTTTTCCTGAAAATCTTAGAACATTTCCGGGTTCAAAATGGAGGTAACCAATGCCAGGGATCTCCACTTCAAAACCGAGTATCAGCATTTCCTTTGTAGTGCTAATAAAACAAATAAGATCGGAGGCAGTAATGTTACTTTCTACCTTCATGTTTTTGGAAATAAAAGCCACCAGTTGAGGATCGGTTGTTTGATTTTGATCGGCCAGGAAATTGATCCATTTTCTTGAATAACCATTTTCTGCTGCCGCAGGATTTTCTCCCACTACTTCAAATTTTCCAATTTGAGGGAGTTGCAAATAGTTATGTCTTTCGAGGAAAGCACGAAAGTGCTGTGCGATTTTCATAATAGCCGTTAGTTTACTAATCAGAAAAGAAAAACAGGGATGCGGAAAGTTTTTGGGCGACGGAGAATCTCAAAAATAAGGGGGATGGTAAGTAATAGTTGGTACAGGAGGTTTTTCGAAGGGGAGACAAGGTTAAGGATAATTTATCAGAAAATCAATAGGTAATGGAAGATTTCTCAAAATTTAGTTGAGTTCAACAACAGTTTTGCTCCTTGTACCATATAAGCGTTGAAGTGAGTCCCTTTTCTTGGCAGTGTCGGCTGGTGTGGCGGGCAATAAGAAATATAGATTAAACAGAACCGAATCCTTAGTGTCCATTTGCACATCAATAAGATTTTCTTTTAAATTATTGTAACGGAAGAATGCCCTTTGTTTTGTTGCTTTTTCTATTACAAAACGATACATCCCGGACTTGTCAACCGGCTTTGCTATTGGCGGAATTGAATCTGTCGTTTTGGGTAAAGTATCCTTTGTAATAACGGGTTGAATGTCTTCTTTAAGTGCTACGGATTCTTTCTTGTTTTTTGTTTTTGTATAAACAATATAACCGCCAAAAACAGCGAGTGAAAGCCCGGCAATTGCGACCAGCCAGGTCACAATTCTTTTTGTTGCAGGAGGCCCTGGTTTTTTAGGAGAAAACATTTCTTCATAGTCTGTGAATGAGTTTTCTGTCGTAGATGTCTTGTCACGACCATCGCCTGTATTGTCTTTATTTTTCTCCTGTGAAGTGTTGCCCTGCACATATTCAATTGTGCCATACTTGTTTTTTGAAAGTGTTCCAATCCCTTCAAATAAATACGGCTTTCCTATATTCAGGAACTGGCGGGCAAGTTCTAGATTTGAATCCAGGTCACTGGCAACAAGACTCTTCATTTTGCCGGTATTTTCTGCAATAAAGTTGACTAGTTCTGCATCTTCTTTAACAGAAGCGTCGTGCTGAAAATTTATTTCACCTGAATCGTTAAGGGTAAATCTTCCTAGACCGGCAAGGCTGAGTTGTTTGTTGTTAATAAGGAACTGGGCTAATAGTGGCGATATTTTCAAGATATTTGATTTTAACTGGCTACAAGATAATAATTTTTATCTCGCTTTGGCAAGTTGCTGATATCGCTTTGTAATTTTGCTCATGTTTTCAAAAGAAGAGCAGGATTTCATTAAATACTGGGAAGAGAACCGCAACAAGCAAAAAAGGTTTTTTAAACAAATAGCGATCGGGTTGCCATTTGGGGTTTTATTTGCCGTAGCCATGTTTCTAAACTTTGTTTCTGGCTGGGACAAAAGGGTCACGTCGATCACAAAAACCTATCCATCGTTCAAATCACTGATCTTAGTTTTAATAATAGCCGTATTGGCCATCGTGGTCTTTATTTCGGTATTTTCAGTAAAAGTAAAATGGGAAAAACACGAACAGAAATACAAGGAACTATTGAGCCGTTCAAAATCAGAAACTCAAACTTAATCTTACAACTTGTCATACGAAGCCATATCAGTTTTTGATATTTTAAAAATAGGAGTAGGGCCTTCCAGTTCGCATACATTGGGACCATGGCGTGCAGCGCAAAAATTTGTACAAAGCATATCAGATAGAAATTTATTACAACAGGTCAATGCTGTTCGTGTGTTGTTGTATGGATCGTTGGCAAAAACCGGCAAAGGACATGGCACCGATATAGCAATACAACTAGGGCTTTGTGGTGAAGACCCTGTAACATTTGATGTACGATCTATCAATAGCCGTATTGCGGATATTGCTGCTATGAAAGAACTAGTGCTTGGAGGCTTACATGAAGTTCAATTTGATCCAAGAGAAGATATAGAATTTTTGTACAGCGAATCATTGCCTTATCATCCCAATGCAGTCACATTTTTAGCAGATTGTAAAAATGGTGAGGCCATTTCAGAAACTTATTACAGTATTGGTGGCGGGTTTGTTGTAAAAGAAGGAGAGAAGAGATCTTCTAATGGTGAAATTCAATTGCCATTTCCAATAAATACTTCCAATGATATTTTACATTGGTGTATGAAAACAGGAATGTCAATCAGCGAAGTGGTAATGGAAAATGAAAATGCATGGCGTCCGGAAAAAGAAACCCGTGATGGTGTATTAAACATATGGAAAGTGATGAGTGAATGTATTTATCGCGGTTGTCATACAGAAGGGATATTGCCGGGAGGTTTAAATGTAAAACGTCGTGCGGCTGAACTAAATAAAAAATTATTAGGTGGTAAAAAATACAATGACTATCAAAGTTGGATCGCTACTATAAGATCCGGAGGCAATTCATTTAAGTATACACTTGATTGGGTAAGTTGTTTTGCATTGGCAGTAAATGAAGAAAACGCTTCATTCGGAAGAGTAGTAACTGCACCAACAAATGGAGCCGCGGGAGTAATACCTGCAGTGCTGCATTATCATATTGTTTTTGGAGATGGTGCCGATAGCTATCGGGATGATGACAAGATCATCCGGTTTTTATTAACTGCTTCAGAAATTGGAAGCATATTTAAAAAAGGCGCCACATTATCCGCTGCAATGGGAGGATGCCAGGCAGAGATCGGTGTATCATCAGCAATGGCAGCCGCTGCATTGGCTGAATCGATGGGTGGCACGCAAAAGCAGGCACTGATGGCATCTGAAATAGCAATGGAACATCATCTTGGTCTTACCTGTGATCCAATTGGAGGTTTAGTGCAGGTGCCATGTATAGAAAGAAATACTATGGGGGCCATAAAAGCGATCACTGCAGCACAACTTGCTTTACAGGGCTCACCGGATTATGCAAAGGTTTCTTTAGATGCTGTAATAAAAACAATGTGGGATACTGCAAAGGATATGAATACAAAGTATAAAGAAACTGCTGATGGTGGATTAGCAATAAATGTTCCGCTTAGTTTGCCTGAATGCTAAAATATCAGGCCGCCATCTTTTGACACTCCTCTGCACACACTTTACAAGCTCTAGCACATTCCTGGCAATGATCTGTTTGATGTTTACTGCACTCTTCATTGCATTGCCAGCAAATATCTGCACAGATCTGACAAACAGCTTTTGCCATTTCACTTCCCAAACTCATGAGTTGTGCCGATGCATAACAGATCGTAGCACATTCCATGTCTAACTGGATGCATCTTGCCATCATCTTTATATCCTTTTCCTGTGTGCAGGAACTTGCACAATGATTGCAGGCATCAGCGCAACGAAGACAGGCTTTAATGCAAGATTCGTATTCGGGATAATTGTTGGTTTGTTTCATCTTACTGGTTTTATGACTCGTAGCAAAAGTCAAACCATATAAAGATGTTAGTTAGAATTACTGAATAACTTTACTTATCTGGTTTTGGAATTTCTCTGTCAAAGACCCAAACATTATGATAATTGTTTTGTTTGCTAGTGAATACTTCGTCAGCGATAAGCTCATTTTGATCATTTCCGAATTTGTAATTAACAATATTTGAAAAGTTTTTTCTCCATAGTGTTGCTTGCAAATTATTTTCTTTCCTCTCTAATTTACCTTTAAATAATATTTTTACTTTTCGTGTTTTACCATCTGCAACCATCTTAAAGCTTATTTTCTTTTTCTTCTCGCCAGAAATGTGATACCTGGTTAACCTAAATTTATCACCATCTTGTTTTATTATAAACACACTACTTGTTAATCCCTCTGGTCGGGATTCTAATTGACTTTTTTCCAGGTTTAGTACCCAAGTCCCTGTATAGTTATGTGTTTGAGCAAAAATTAGTGGTTGATAAAAAAATAATGCAAATATTGCCAGGGTTTTTTTTGCCTTATTCTTCATACTTACAAAAGTTTATTTTGAAGGGAAAACTATGGACAATAGAGAATACGGAGGATAGTTTACAGTTGCTTTGTTTTTTATTGATCCAAAAATTGTATCAACCAAAAATCAGTGAGAATAGAACCGTGATGGCCGCTGATATCTCCATCAGTACTTTGCGAGGCGCCTGCGGCGGAATAACTACCATTGGCATTTTTTTTCAGAGCTGTAATTTCATCATGTGCAGAGCCGCCAATGATTTGTTTTCCAAGCTGATTTCCTTCCGCATCTATTTTCACGATCCATGCGTCCTGAAAACCAAGGGAACTGGTAAAATCGCCATTGATACTTTTGGAACAAACAGCGAGCAAATACCCATTGTCAGTTGTACTTATAACAGCATTGATCCAATCGGTATCTGTACCACCCAAACTCTTTTGCCAAACGATAGTCCCCGATGCATTCAATTTTATTACATAGCCATCCACGCTGCCGTGATTGCCCGGCATATCAGCATCGTTGCTGGTTGTCCTGCCAGTTATGATATATCCGCCATCATTGCTGTTTATGACCGCAGTTGGGGAATCACTGCCTGAACCACCAATTGTTTTTGTCCAAACTTTATTGCCCAGTGCATCAATTTTTAAAAGCCAGGTATCGCTTACACCACCAGGATGGAAACCAGTTATATCGCCGTCGGAACTGGTGGTCACTCCCGCAAGCAGGTAACCACCGTCTGTAGTAGCTACCAGTTTATTAAATTTATCATCACCGGAACCACCGTATTTTTTTTCCCAAAGTTTATTACCTACCGCATCTACTTT
>Ga0193740_1000207_pt1 | contig 16902 bp, 10 predicted proteins | sample L2s1metaG_FD_145072 | JGI IMG/M metagenome (GOLD analysis project Ga0193740, IMG submission 145072) | Soil microbial communities from a riparian zone of the East river system, Colorado, United States - L2s1 | ecosystem: Environmental > Terrestrial > Soil > Riparian zone | place: USA: East River... | reverse complement strand
ATGTTAGTATGGATATTGTCCATATGAATATAAAGTAGCGATAGTTTAAGGTCGGTTAGCTCAAAGGGGTGATCATCATGATCATCCCTTTTTTATTTTTTATTTTGGTTTTTTGATATCAAGCAATTCAACTTCAAAAACCAAAACGGAACCCCCGGGAATCGCTTGCATGTCATTTAAACCATAGCCGAGTTGATATGGAACATACAGTTTATATTTTGATCCTTTAGGCATTAATTGAAGGGCTTCTGTCCATCCCACGATAACCCTATTCAAAGCAAAAGAAGCGGGTTCTCCTCTTTTGTACGAATTGTCAAATTCAGTCCCGTTCGTGAGAGTTCCTTTGTAATTCACAACTACGGTATCGGTAGGAACTGGTCGCGGCCCGGCACCCTGGGTCAGCACTTCGTATTGTAAACCGGAGGGAGTAACTTTTAAATTTGGATTCTTTTTGTTTTGTACCAGGAATTTTTCTCCGTCTTTTACATTGGTACATATCTGCGGGTTGGAGTGACACATGAACACAAGATTTGCCTGGTCATCTGAAAGCAATGGTTTTTTCTTTTCCAAAACATCGTTACAGGCCCGTGTAACAATAGTAGTATTAAGCTTCACGCCCTGTTGGCGATAGAAATTGGCAACACTCAAACCAATGGCATAACTCAATGAATCATTATGCGTTTTTAAAACAGCGGTAGACGGGGTTGGTTTTTTTGCTGTTACAGGTTTCGCGGGTGTTTTCTGGGCATAAGAAAAACTAACGAATAAAATGCAAAATGCGATAAAAAAAAATTTTTTCATTACGGTGTGATTTGAGTCGCAAAAATAGCTAACATGACTGTGAATGATAATTTAATTTAGAGCATGCTGCAGGCCTCAATTCAGTTATATCGAAATGCTTACAGCGGCCTCTCCAGGCCAATGTGGTGGCTGGCCTTTGTGATGTTTATTAATCGTAGCGGCACCATGGTCATCCCGTTTCTTACAGTATATCTTACTTCAAGGGGTTATAGTTTGGCGCAGGCAGGATATGTAATGGCAGCATTTGGATGTGGTTCTATTTTAGGCGGATACCTGGGTGGACGCTTAACGGACAGGTTTGGACATTATTATGTGCAGGTTTACAGCCTGTTCTTAAATGGAATTTTGTTTTTTGTACTAGCACAGATGCAAACTCTTTGGCAGTTCATCGTCTGTATTTTTATCCTAAGCAGTTTGGGTGAATCCTTTCGTCCTGCCAATTCAGCTGCTGTTGCAGCATACAGCAATGAAAGCAATCGTACACGTTGTTATTCATTAAACCGTTTGGCCATTAATATGGGATGGGCCATAGGTCCTGCAATTGGCGGGCTTTTGGCCAGCATTAATTACCAGTTAATATTTTGGGTTGATGGGTTGACCTGTGTCATAGCATCATTACTATTGTATTTCCTTTTTTCTGATGTAAAAATCAAGACCGTTGGTAAAACTGTTACCCGTGAACAGAGACAAATTTCTTCTGCTTACCGTGATAAAATATTTTTGTTGGGAATGTTTTACATATTCCTCGTAGGTGTTTGTTTTTTCCAGATGTTCAATATTATGACCGTTTACTTTAAACAACAATTGCATTTACGCGAAAACGTTATCGGGGCTGTTCTTGCAATGAATGGTTTGATCATTGCTTTTGTTGAAATGGTGTTGGTATACAAACTGGAGCACCGTGGTTCTGCAGTCATCTATATGACTTTGGGTTCGTTCCTGGTTGGATTATCATTTTTGATTCTGAATATTTCTCCTGCGTTTATTTTTGTACTGCTGCAAATGATCGTGGTGACGTTAGGTGAAATGTTTTTGTTTCCGTTTATGAATAAATTTTGGGTGGGAAGAAGTAATGAATTTAACCGGGGTCAATATGCCGCTGTTTATACGATGTCGTTTTCTGCAGCTATTGTACTGGCACCAACTTTTGCTTCACAAATAGCAACCTGGTTCGGATTTCCTGTACTTTGGATCGCTAATTTTATTCTTTGCAGCTTTGCAACGCTTGGATTTTTTTTATTGAAAAAAAGAATGTAACGTATGTCTGAGTTTAACCGCATCATTCAACTTCGATGGGCCGATCTTGATCCGAATTTTCACATCCGTCATTCTGTTTATTATGACTGGGGTGCATTTGTCCGGATTGAATTTTTAAATGAATACGGGTTGAATTACCAGGTGATGCAGGAATTGAACTTTGGCCCGATACTTTTCAGGGAAGAATGTGTGTTCAGGAAAGAGATTCGTTCCGGTGACGAGATCAAAATGAACCTGCAGCTGGTTCGATCAAAGAGGGATTTTTCAAGATGGAGTATTCAACACCAGATCATCAGGGTTGATGGTGCTTTATGTGCGGTTTTAACGGTGGATGGTGCGTGGATGGATGTAGTAAAACGAAAGTTGTCTTCTCCTCCTGGAAAAGTAAATGAAGTTTTCGATATGATGCCAAAGGGAGAAAGCTTTGAGTGGACGGGATAGAAAAAGCTTTGATTAATATCTTAACCGCAGGTCAGGTATCCGGATTGATGAAGTTCACACCGCATAACCGACTAACTTTTCTTTGATGTTTGAAAATATACACGACTGCCAAATTAGTTAAAGAACAATAATATTAATGAACAGGACTCATGTACAAATGAGAGAAAGGTCGCCCCAGAATAAAAACAAAGTTTAAAATAACACTGTCTTGCAATGCATGTGCGTGTTTTTTTTGGAAGGCTTCATAACAGTGTGTACTGCACAATTTGTTGGCACCATTCAGTCCTACTATTTGAGGCATCGCTTATTTGGGTTTACTACCAATAATTTTTGTGTATAATCTTTCACTGCCTTTTATTGTACATTTTTATTTTAACGTTTCCTTACATTTGACTCGATTGACCTGCTGAACTGTGCTCGCTCAATGGTTGTTTTGCTAAAGTTTGTAATTTTTTCCATCTCATTACAGGCTTTACCAGGTGTTTAGTTTGGAACGTGTGCCGTTCATTGATAAGGAATAGTTCCGCACTTTCAGTGACCTACAAATTTTTTGCATCATTTTCATATTATTATTCCGGTTCCCTTAGAAAATTACTCGTTTGCTTACAGTGAGTTTAATTGTTTTAATTAAACTAAAAAACCACATTTGCTATGAGCAAACAGAGTTATCAATTCTGCAAGGCGTTGTGCTTTGCACTTCTCTTCTTTATTAGCAGTAGTCTTTCAGCCCAAAATCAGGTTACCGGTAAAGTAATCAGCCAAACCGATAATCAACCGATAATTGGGGCTACCATCCAGGAAAAAGGCACTACCAATGCTACACTTACAGGTAACGATGGTTCTTTTGCCATTACTGTACCTGGGAACGCGACTTTAGTAATTACAGTTGTAGGTTACACTTCCCAAGAGGTTCTGGTTAACGGGAGAACCAGCATTTCTCTTTCGATGCAACCCGCCTCAGGTGCCTTGAGCGAGGTAGTAGTAATTGGTTATGGAACGCAATCAAGAAGGAATATAACCAGTGCTATATCTTCCATTGACAATAAAACGCTGAACGAAGTGCCAGCGGCTAACTTATCACAAGCTTTGCAAGGCAGGATGGCCGGAGTAAGCGTAGTTAACAATGGTACGCCCGGTTCGCAGCCAATCGTAAGGATCAGGGGTATAAGCTCAATTACGTTTTCATCGGACCCATTGTATATTGTAGATGGAATGCCCACCGGTGACATTTCAAGCTTTGACATGCGGGACATCGAATCTGTTGATGTACTCAAAGATGCCTCCGCTTCCGCAATTTATGGCTCCCGCGCTACTAACGGTGTAATCGTCATTACAACAAAAAAAGGTAAAAGAGACGGCAAAATACATGTTGGTCTTAATTCATATTATGGTGTTCAAAGAGTAACCCAAAGACTCGATCTGCTGGACAGGGAGGGTTTCATGAAATATGCTTTGGCTTACAGGGGCAGCCAGGTGCCACGTCTTATGGATCCCTGGCTTACTACGCCTATTTATACCGGCGCCTCCCAAACATATGGGGAGACGAATACGAATTGGCAGGATGAGTACTTCCGTGATGGTCCGATGATGCAGACAAATATTGATTTAAACGGGGGTAACGAAGTTTCAAGGTTCAGCACCTCTTTAGGTTTTACCGATCAACAGGGTACAGCTCCAAACGTTGCCTTTAGAAGGTATAATTTCAAAATATCATCAGAACATAATATCAGTAAGGTGTTTAGTTTTGGCGAAAATATATTTGCTTCTAATTCTATTCAGAAGGGAGACGCTAATTCTGGAGGCACAAGGAGCAACCTGGTAAATGTCATCCGAATGATGCCACATATGCCTGTATATGATCCTACATCTGATGGAGGATATAGAGGTGTGAGTTCTAATTTAGATGGCGGGGACCCTACTAATCCCATTGAGGATGCGGAGCTGAAAAACCCCACTAAAAACACCACTGCAAAACTCCTGGCTAATGCATTTTTGGATATTAATTTTAATAAATGGTTGAAATTTAAATCAACAGTTGGTATTGACTATTCCAATGGATTGTTTTACCGGTTCCAACCGATATTCAATGACAACGGGACAATAAATGGTTCCAGTGCTACTCAAGCCACCATTACAAATAATAGAAACATTTCAACGGTGCTGCTCTTCACCGAACAGTTGAATTTTGATAAAAGGTTTGACGCACATCATGTAAGTGCTACCGCGGTGTTTGAGTCACAGCAACAAAAAACAAAGTCCGAAAACGGATCCGGCAACCAGCCTTCAAATAGTTTACAGGTTCTTAATAATGCATTGAACCAGTCGGTTTCTACCAGGGTTGGTGAAAACTTCCTGGTTTCATTATTAGGTCGTGTAAATTATGATTTTAAAGGTAAATACCTGATAAGTGGCGCAATTCGCCGGGATGGGCTTTCTGTTTGGGCACCCGGTAAAAAGTGGGGCAATTTCCCGTCGGGATCTGTGGGATGGAAAGTTGATGAGGAAGATTTTATGAAAAATCAGACTCTTTTTTCTGCATTGAAACTGAGGGCAGGTTATGGCATTACAGGTATCAATGGCGTATTATTGGGCAATACACCCTGGTTAGTAAATGTGTCGGCTAACAGTTCTTCTTATCCTTATAACAATCTTAATCCGGGTGGGTTAGGTTCTGCAATCAACCAGTTAGGTAACAAAGAACTGGAATGGGAGACAACTAAGCAATTCAATGTTGGTGTGGACCTTGGGGTATTTGACAATAAGCTTACTTTAACCGCAGACTATTTTCAACGTCGAACAGAGAACCTTATATTAGGGGTTACCGTACCTCCGTCGTTTGGATACATCAATAGCAGTGTTATTGAGAATGTGGGGTCGATGGAAAATAATGGCTGGGAATTTTTACTGGGATATAATGGTAATGCGGGTGACTTTAGTTGGAATGCATCCGCGAATGTGAGTTTTATTGAAAACAAAGTATTACATCTTGCAGAGGGGCTCAATAATATCGAAGCCGGCGCAGATGCAGCAGACTTTGGTGGATATGCTGTAACCAATACTAAACCTGGGGAGTCAATACAATATTTTTATGGCTGGATTGTAGACGGTATTTTTCAGACCGCGGCAGAAGTTGCCAGTTCTCCAAAACAAAAAGCTGGTACAGCTGCCGGTGATCTTAAGTTCAGAGATTTAAGCGGACCCGCTGGCAAACCAGACGGTGTGATTGATGCTTTCGACCGTACAAATCTGGGAAGTTATTTACCTAACGTGAGTTATGGGTTTAATGCCAATGCAAACTTTAAAAACTTCGATTTCGGAATTTTCTTCCAGGGTGTTCAGGGGAATAAGATCTATAATGATACAAGGGTGATTACAGAAGGTATGATCCGCTTCTTTAACGCAGGAACCCAGGTTTTAAATGCCTGGACCCCAACGAACACGAATACCAATATTCCCCGTGCGGCTCTAGGTGATCCCAATGAAAATGCCCGTACCTCCACACGTTTTCTTGAAAATGGATCCTACCTCCGTTTGAAGAATATTTCTTTAGGCTACAATTTTGCCTCAAGCAATTTGAAGTCCTGGACAAAAGGGACGGTGAGTAGTTTCAGACTTTACATTTCCGGTCAAAACCTGCTGACATTTACAGACTATAGTGGTTATGATCCTGAAGTGGGAAACAGAACCGGTAATTCACTAACAAACTCTATTGATTGGGCTATCTATCCCCAGCCAAAAGCAGTTCAGATTGGCATCCAGGTGAATTTCCAATAATACAATGAAACAGATTTTTTTCTGAAAAAAACACATAATGAAAAAGAATATAAAACAAGTCGTTTTTACAGGTTCTCTGGCTTTAATTATCGTGATTGCCTGTGAAAAAAAGCTCAATGTATTGGATCAAAACAGTCCAACGCAGGAAAGTTATTTTAAGACTGCCGCAGAACTCCAAAATGGCGTAAATGCTATTTATTCCACCCTTCGCTCAGCTCAGCTCATGGGGAGGGAATGGTTCTTTTTGCACGATATGAGAGGTGGAGAAACAGCTGCTGGTGGAGCACAATTAGAGCAGCCACGTAATGACTTATTGACCCAGCCTTCTCCCACTACTACAAATGCGGTGTTGACAGATGTTTGGACTGGATGTTATCGAATGATCAACAGGGCGAATGTGGTTTTAGCAAAAGCTCCGGGCGTAACAGATAATGCTTCGCTCAGGGATAGACTTGTTGGCGAAGCTAAGTTCTTACGGGCGTGGGCATATTTTGAATTAGTGTCTCAATGGGGAGAAGTTCCCATGTATACAGAACCAGTTGAATCTATAACCGGTTTCAAAGGAAAAGAATCTGCGGCCAACATTTACACTTTAATTATCAACGATTTGACAGAAGCGACAACTAAATTGCCAGCCTCTTATTCAAGTGGTGATTTAGGCAGGGCAACCAAATATGCTGCTTATGCCGTTTTGGGAAGAGTTCAAATGCAAAAAGGTGACTATGTTGCTGCTAAAGCGGCCTTGCTGCAGGTTTATGGTAAGTTTAGCCTGGTGCCTGACTTTTCGTGGAATTTCGACGGAGATTTTAATGCTGCAGGGGTTAAGGCAACCGGTCATGAATACAATGCAGAATCTATATTTGAGGTTTCGTTTCTTGATAAAGGTGATAACAATTTTAACTGGGGATATAATGGAGAGGGCTCCACCAGTCCTGTGTCAACCATGCGTCCGCAGGAGTACGGTATTGTATGGGGTAACGTAATTCCGTCAGACAGGATATTAAATGAATTTGAAGCTGGTGACCCAAGGTATAAATTCACTTTTTATGAAGCGGGAGATGTAGTTAGAACGGAGGCTGGCACACAGCCTGGTGTTGTTATGACGGCGGGTGACATCCTTCCAAATGCAAGCACTAAAAATGGAGTAACGATGAAAAGGGTGTACAGAAAATATTCTGATTTAGATTGGCTTGATTGGAAGAAGGTGGCATTACATCCAGGGGGTTTCAACCAGCGGTTAATCCGTTATGCAGATGTTCTTTTAATGTTAGCTGAATGTGAAGCTGAAGCGGGTACTGTTGCCCAGGCAGCAGCCTATATCAATGAAGTTCGCGCAAGACCATCTGTAAATATGCCAGCTGTAGCACCAGCTTCAAAGAATGATGCGCTGAAAGCGGTTATGCATGAAAGAGCTGTTGAATTAGCAGGCGAAGAAGTAAACAATATTGACATTTTGCGTTGGAGAAAGAAAGGATATTTTCCTTCGATTATGGCTGATCCAAAACCAGGACAGGTTGAGTTTCTTCCAATTCCAAATGGTGAAACTGCAACGAATCCCTTAATAAAATAGTTCTCAGGTGTTTAGTGTCTCTCACAAAAAAAGAAGCCATTGCAATTGTAATGGCTTCTTGCTTACACATTTATTTATGATTTTAGTTTTCTAAATTCTTCCTGTGCCACTGAAAATACTTAGCACACAACAACTGATGTATTCAAATTCTTTTATAGTACCCATTTGTTTTTTTGTTTTAGTTATAACTGTTGCTGGTTGTGGACCGAAAAAAAACAAATTGTTCTCAAAGTTGCCCTCGTCAGAATCCGGAATTCATTTCAGCAATGATATCCAGGATACGGATTCAACCAGTTCTCTTATCAACGAATTTGGATATATGGGAGGAGGTGTGGGCATTGGAGATTTCAATAACGATGGATTAAAAGACATTGTTTTTACAGCCAACCAGGTGAGCAGTCGCCTATACATCAATAAAGGCAATAATAAATTTGAAGACATCACCAGGAAGGCGGGTCTTTCTACCAACGTATGGGCAACTGGTGTTAGCATAGTCGATATTAATAATGATGGTTACGATGATATTTACATCTGCACCTATGGAAAGAACCTCCTCCGTCGCTCCAAAAATTTGCTATTCATTAATCAGCATAACTTAACCTTTAAAGAAGAAGGTCAGGAATATGGCGTTGCGGATACAGGCTACTCATCACAAGCTGTGTTTTTTGACTATGACAGAGATGGCGATGTGGACATGTACCTTGCCAATTACTCCTTTAATAACAGCAATGTAAGCGCAAATTATATTGTACCCAGGGATAGCAGCGGTAAATCGATCGCGAACGACAGATTATATAGAAACGACCGCGATTCTCTCCATCATGGTCACCCCGTTTTTACCGATGTTAGTTTGCAGGCAGGCATCAAAGAAGATGGCTATGGATTAGGTGTAGCAGTCAGCGATATTAATAACGATGGATGGCCGGACATTTATGTTGCAAACGATTTTGTATCGAATGACTATCTATGGTTGAATAATAAAAACGGAACTTTTACCAATTGTATTGACCAAGCATTGCGGCATCAAAGTTACTCAAGTATGGGAGTGGATGCTGCTGACCTTAATAACGATGGCCTCTCTGATATTGTAACATTGGACATGCTGCCCGAGTATAATGAAAGAAAAAAAACCTCGTATTCATTTATGAATTACGAACGGTACCAGGCGGAACGGTCACGAGGATATGAACCGGAGTTTATGAGAAATATGTTGCAGTTAAACAATGGAAATAGAAACCACGGGGATGTATCACTTCCGTTTTTTAGTGAAATAGGACAATTGGCAGGTATATCTGCAACCGACTGGAGCTGGAGTGTTTTGCTGGCCGATCTTAATAATGATGGATGGAAGGATATGCATATTACAAATGGCGTAGGCAGGGACTTTATCAATGCAGATTTCTTAGAATTTAGCAATGAGGCGTTCAATACAATTTCCGATAAAAAAGAACAACAAAAAGCAATCAAAGAAAAACTAGCAAGTCTTAATCCTGTAAACCTCAGTAATTATTTATACATCAATAGCCATGATTATTCCTTTAAAGATAGTTCTGAACAAGCGGGTATAGGTGAGCCTTCCCTATCAAACGGAGCAGCTTATGTTGATCTTGATAATGACGGCGACCTTGATCTTGTTGTGAATAATATTAATGAAGAAGCTTTTATTTTCATAAACAATTCAATTCAAAACAACAAACCGGTCCAATCGCATTTTTTGAAGCTGACTTTAAAAGGAAACGATATCAACAAAAATGCTTTTGGTACTAAAATTTGTATTTATGCCGACGGCAAAATGCAAATGCAGGAACAAAATCCTGTGAGAGGATATTATTCTTCAGTGGATCAGGATATAATTTTTGGTCTGGGTGCAAGTACCAAGGTGGATTCATTGGTTGCCACCTGGCCGGACGGAAAGAAAACTATCGTAAAAAATATTTCGGCGGATATCACTCTTTCACTTACCCAGTCAACCGCATCGTTTATTAACGATATGGTCGAAAAAAATTCCTCTTTTCTTTTTTCCGATATCACCTTTGCCTCAGGCATTCAATACAGGCATACAGAATATGAGTTTAACGATTTTGCTTACCAGCGATTGTTACCGCAAAAATTTTCACAACTGGGTCCTTTTATAACAAGTGGTGACATTAATGGCGATGGCTCGATTGATTTTTTTGTTGGAGCTGCTGCGAATTTTTCGGGAAAGATATTTATCCAGGACAATAAAGGTTTTTTCAAATCTAAAAATCTTACGGACAGCACAAGCAAGCTTAAGGAAGATATGGATTGTCTTTTATTAGATGCCGATAATGATAATGACCTTGATTTGCTGATAACCTATGGCGATTCACAACAACCCGAAAATTCGATTGACTATCAACCAAAATTGTACATCAATGATGCCAAGGGAAACTTTACGCTAAAAGCGAATGCCATTCCTTCTGAGGTTAAAGTTATTGCCGGCACCGTTAGCGCAGCCGATTACGATAACGACGGCGACCTAGATTTGTTTATTGGGGGACGTGTAACAAAACAATATCCCGTTTCTCCCCGGAGTTTTGTCCTTCAAAACAATACCGGGACTTTTTCAGATGTAACCCAAAAAGTTTGTGCATCACTTCAAAAGCCGGGTATGATCACTAGTTCTGCATGGACTGATTTTGATAATGATGGCCAATTGGATTTAATTCTTGCCGGAGAATGGATGCCGGTTCGTTTTTTCAAAAATAGACAGGGTAAGTTGGAAGAAGTTACATCAAACACGGGTTTGGGTCAAATGAATGGAATGTGGCGTAGTCTTGCTATTGCAGATATAGATAATGATGGTGATAAGGATGTTATTGCAGGCAATTTGGGTTTGAATTGTAACTATGATGTTACTAAAGACCAGCCGATGCAATTGTTTGCAAAAGACCTTGATGGAAATGGAAGCGTGGACCCTGTTTTTTTTTATTACATAAAAGATGAAGACGGCAAGAAACGTTCTTTTCCTGCAATTAGCAGGGCACAGTTTTCCGACCAGGTGCCTGCAGTGAAGAAACAATTTCTTTATGCGAACGATTATGCTCATGCATCTTTTAATCAAATTTTCACAGGAAACAAACAAGAAGGCTTGTTGAATTTAAGTTGCGATGAAACCCGCAGTTGCTATTTTGAAAACCTGGGAGGTGGAAAATTTAAAAAACATATACTTCCAACAGAAACGCAGTTTGCACCAGTTAATTCCATTATTTGCAATGATGTGGATGCTGATGGATACATCGATTTAATTATGGCAGGAAATGAATACCAGGCAGAAGTAATGACCGGAAGATACGATGCATCCTACGGTTTGTTTTTGAAGGGGAGTAAGAACAGGACTTTTCGATATGTTCCTTCAACTAAGAGTGGCTTTATGGTTGATGGCGATGTGAAAGATATGGAGTTGATTTCTTTTTCCAATCATGAAAAAATTTTGCTCGTGGCTTTGAATAATGACTCGCTGAGGGTTTTTAAGATCAGGAAGCTTTAAATTTTGTTTATGAGTTTACCAAATGCACAATGATTACATCATAATGAAGCCTATTTTAAAAAACATAGTGCTATGGCTGCTCATTGTTGCCTGTAACTCCTCTACGTCATCCAAAAAGGAAATGGTATTACTCTTACAAAAAGTTTCAAAAGAAGTAAGTGTGCCCGATAACCCTTTTTGCCCTGAAGCACAGAAAGCTCATTTTGATTCTTTAATTGCTATTACCCATGAGCCCTACCGGTTATTTGATTTAAAAACTTCCCTCGGTATGGCTTTTCTTAAGTTGGGGGAAGAACAAAAAGCTATAGTGGTATTTGAAGGACTTCTAAAAACAGCGCAAGAAACTGGCATGTTTGATAATGACAGAATACTTTCTCAACTAGCCCTGTCTTATTTGAGGCTTGGCGAAAAAATGAATTGTCTTAATAATCATTCAGCCGAATCATGCATTTTCCCTATTTCGTTTGCTGCAGTGCATAAAGACAAACAGGGCTCACAAAAAGCAATAGAACTATACGAGTCAATTTTAAAATCCGATCCACGAAACCTGGAAGCAAGATGGCTCCTTAACATTGCTTATATGACGATTGGTGGTTATCCGCAGGATGTTCCTGCGGAATACCTCCTTAAATTACTTCCTGAAGAAGCCAAAAATTTCAAACCATTTGTTGACATTGCCCCACACCTGGGTTTGGATAAAAAAACTATGGCTGGAGGCAGCATTGTAGATGATTTTAATAACGATGGCTATCCCGACATTGTCCTCAGTAGTTGGGGTCTTGACGAAAAAATGAGCTTCTTTAAAAACAACGGAAATGGAAGCTTTAGCGATATTTCCCTTTCATCAGGCCTTGCACAATTTACTGGTGGCTTAAACATAGTCCAAACTGATTATAACAACGATGGCTTCAAAGATATTTTTGTGCTTAGGGGTGCCTGGAAAAAAGAATACGGTAATGAACCTAATTCCTTACTCAGGAACAATGGTGACGGGACCTTTACTGATGTAACAAAAAAAAGTGGCTTACTTTCTTTTCATCCCACACAAACTGCCAGCTGGGCTGATTTTAATAATGATGGTTGGCTGGATGTATTTATTGGCAATGAAACTACTACAGATACCGCCAAACATCCCTGTGAACTTTATATCAACAATAAGAATGGCAGTTTTACTAATGTGGCTGGTCAGAGCAATGCAGCCATTATAAGTTTTGTAAAGGGAGTAACCTCGGGAGACTACAATAATGACGGTTGGACAGACATTTTTATTTCCACATTGAACGGTAAAAAGATCCTTCTAAGAAATGAAGGGAAAACCGGCAAATTATATTTTAAAGATGTTTCTGAAGAAGCTGGCCTGTCCAAAAATCAAAACCAAACGTTTCCAACCTGGTTTTGGGATTATGATAACGATGGGTGGCTTGATATTCTGGTATGCGAATACCAGTTCACAAATTCTCTTGCCTGGTATGCAGCCGCTGAAGCATTGGGGTCAACGAAAGATATCTCAGGCAGGGTTTTTCTTTTTAAAAATAAACGCGACGGAACCTTTGAGGAAGTAACCGAAAAAGTTGGCTTGAATAAAGTGGCATTTGCTATGGGGTCAAATTTTGGCGATATTGATAATGATGGATACCCTGATATTTTCCTCGGAACCGGTAATCCGCAATACGAATCCCTGGTACCAAACAAAATGTTTCAGAACATAGGAGGTAAAAATTTTCTGGATGTAACAAGTGCAGCAAGAGTTGGAAGCCTGCAGAAAGGACACGGTGTTTCTTTTGCCGACTTAGATGATGACGGTGACGAGGATATCTTTATAAAAATGGGAGGTGCGTTCACAGGTGACGCTTACCAAAATTCTCTTTTTTTAAATCCGGGACAAAACAAAAACCACTGGATTGGTATTTTGCTTGAAGGAGTTAAAACTAACCGGGCTGGAATTGGTGCAAGAATAAAAGTATCCTTCAAAGAAAACGGTGTCGAGCGGTCAGTATTTCATGATGTAAATACCGGTGGAAGTTTTGGTGCCAATCCTTTAGAGCAACACATAGGAATTGGGTCAGCCTCGATTATAGAAAGAATAGAAATAACCTGGCCGGTGGGTAATTATGTGCAGGTGTTTAAAAATATACGACCGGATAAACATCTTAAAATAAAAGAGGGAGTTGAAACTATAATTTCATCACAGCCAAGAACGGTTCATTTTTCGCATTCAGGACACGATCTGGTTGATTGTGCGCCACAATAATTTTTGCGGGTGATATGGAACAAGGCATGTATTGAAGAAACAATTTTAACCAGTTCCGTTATTTACGATAATGGAATTGGTATGATGAAAGATTATGACGGAATAAAAACCAAACTGAAGTGGTGACACATGGACACGGTACAATTCCAGGAATGTTTTTTAGTAAGAGCTGAGGATATTCCATTGAATCCTTGTACAACGAGTGGCTTTATTATTGATAGTAATGTTGAGGTCATGCAGGTGACTTTTTCTGACAACAAAATTTCCTTGTAGTAATAAACCATCACTTTCACTGGGCATTTAAAATCAACAATTATTAACTTTAACCACACATATTTTAATTATGATTTCTGGCAATAATTTTATCGGATTCGAAAGAAAAGCGGCGGGTCAAAAGAAACTGCATGCTTTCAGCACTGTGCAAAAAAATACTTTGACAGGCGAATTTTCTGTGGCAACAGAGGAGGAAATTAATGAGGCAATTACAAAAGCGACTAATGCTTTTGAAATTTACAAGAGAACATCTTTTGAAGAAAGAGCGGAGTTTTTAGACACTATTGCTGATGAGATCATGCAATTGGACGAATTAATTGAAAGAGCTCATCTTGAAAGCGGATTGCCGGAAGCGAGGATAACAAATGAACGCGGCAGAACGGTTGGCCAGTTAAAATTATTTGCTTCTCTTCTGCGAGAGGGATCTTATGTTGAAGCCATCATCGATACGGCGCTGCCTGAACGCAAACCTTTGCCCAGATCTGATTTACGAAGAATGATGCATCCTATTGGACCCGTTGCAGTTTTTGCTGCCAGTAATTTTCCATTGGCATTTTCCACCGCAGGCGGTGACACTGCTTCTGCGTTGGCTGCCGGTTGTCCAGTACTAGTAAAGGCGCACAGTGCACACCTGGGAACAAACGAATTGGTGGCATCAGCTATTATCAAGGCAGCACAAAAATGCAATATGCCTGATGGTGTGTTTTCTTCTTTGATTGGTGAAGGGGCCCGGCTTGGACAACAACTGGTAAAACATCCACAAATAAAAGCGGTCGGGTTCACAGGGTCTTTTCGGGGAGGTATGGCATTGCTTAAAGCTGCTGTCAATGAAAGAGAAGAACCAATTCCTGTGTACGCAGAAATGAGCAGTATAAACCCTGTGTTGGTTCTTCCCAATAAAATAAATGAGGATGTCGATACGCTGGTAGCACAACTGAGTGCTTCGATCACTCTTGGTGTTGGACAATTTTGTACCAACCCCGGATTGTTGTTTGTTGTAAAAGACGAAAACACCGAAACATTTGTTCAAAAACTGGGACAGGTATTACAAAAAGTGCTTCCCGCAACGATGCTCAACCAAACTATTTGTGGTGCTTATTATAAAGAACGTGAACAACTATTATCAACTAAAGGTGTTGAAACTGTTTGGACGGGCGATGAAGGAAGAGAAGATTACAAAGCCGGTGCCTCTCTTGCAAAAACCACGTCAAAAAATTTTAGCGAAAACAATTCTTTACAAAATGAAGTATTCGGTCCTTCTTCGCTTGTTGTTGTTTGTGACGATAGAAATGAATTGACATCAGCATTGCAATCGTTACACGGGCAGTTAACCGCAAGCGTGATGGGGACTGCAGATGATCTAAAGCAGTTTCAAAATCACATTGACCTTTTGATCGCAAGAGTAGGAAGGGTTATTTACAACGGCGTGCCAACCGGTGTTGAGGTTTCTCATGCTATGATGCACGGAGGACCTTTCCCTGCAACAACATTTTCTCATTTTACATCAGTTGGTACAGAAGCGATCAAACGCTTTTTGCGCCCTGTGTGTTACCAGGATTGTCCGCAGGAATTTTTGCCTGATGCATTAAAAGATGAGAATCCTCTTCATATCATGCGGAAACTAAATGGTGAGTTTACAAAAAATGCTGTGCAGCAGCTCGAAGCAGTGTCGCACTAAAGATGATTACAGTCCATTGTTGAGGAATGATATCGGTATGCATGATACCGCTGTTACTTAATTTTCCGGGGCAGCCTTGATTTTGATGACAATTTTTTTCACCACTTTGTTTCCACCCGGAGTAATATTGGGACGGTGGGCTTCAGCTGGAAAAAAAAGCATAAATGTTTTAGCAGGTACTGTATACATTTTACCTTCTCCGGTATAGTAAGCAATATCAGCTCTTTCATCATATGGTTTATTAACTAGAACGGTAGTAACAGGCGTTTTTGCCATCTTCTCTTCTCCGGTAATCACGTATTGCAGGTCAATATATCTGCGGTGCGATTCAAAAGCAGTTTTATCATAATCCTTCGTAGGAGCTTCTGTTACGATCGCATAAACATTATCGCCGTCAATCACATGCCTGCCATTGGCAAGCGTTTTCAAGTCTGTATTTTTCAAATAAGCAAAAGCTTTGTCCCACGCAGCCTGGTTAAGATGGTATTGCTTTGCAAACTGTACCTGGTCTATGGATGAATGTGGAGTGATTTTAAGTCCGTTCAACCATTCCTTTTTCTTAAACCATTTTTTGGTTTTGTGTACCGACCAGTCACTGGTAGTTGTTTGGGCAGAAAGATGATTAAGACCAAAAGAAAAAACCAGGCATGCTAACAAAGAGAATCTCTTCATTTTAAATGATTGTTTGGTGAAACAATTACATGTTTTCAAATAAAACTTGCGGTATACTAAAAGAATTGTTATTAAAAATATTGTTACCAACATATAGAATCCATAACCACCTGCACTCTGGCAATATGATGATGCTTTATGCTATGCCGGAATTAAAAACGCAGCGACCAATTCATTTAATCACTGCGCTATTGATTATTTCTAAAACTCTTATCAATTTTTATCAGGCAGTGCGTACACCACGTATCCCCTAGGTAATGCTCCCGGGTCTTTTGAATGATCAAAACTGTCCTTGGTAAAAATATTAGTGGCATTAATAACCAGGTATTGTTTGCCATTTAATTCGTACATCATCGGTTGTGCATTCGATTCATAACTCAGGGTTGTTTCCCATAAAAGTTTCCCATTGTCTGAATCATACGCATACAACTTTCCACCCTTGCCGGTACAAAACAATATACCTGTAGAAGTAACTACAATTCCTTTGCGCTGGGAGCCATTGACTGCGCCGGCGCTTTTATCGCCTCTGCTTGAAGCAGCAGAGTCTTCACCGAGCGGTTGTTTCCATTTTATGGTTCCTGTGTTCAAATCATAAGCCATCACCCATGCCCATGGTGGACCCAACAGGTTAGGCCATGCAGTACCATAATCTGTTGTGTACCGGTTTACAGGAT
>Ga0193740_1000206_pt1 | contig 16930 bp, 11 predicted proteins | sample L2s1metaG_FD_145072 | JGI IMG/M metagenome (GOLD analysis project Ga0193740, IMG submission 145072) | Soil microbial communities from a riparian zone of the East river system, Colorado, United States - L2s1 | ecosystem: Environmental > Terrestrial > Soil > Riparian zone | place: USA: East River... | reverse complement strand
AGTAGATAATTTTCATTGCCTCGTTCCTGCCGCTGGGCCAAACGAAGATGGTATATCTCATCTTCGTGCATGGTTACATCGTAAGGTTACCAGGTGTTCATTATACGAAATGGATATCAGTAGTCCCATGTTGGCTATTTTAATCTGTTTCTGTTGATGCATGTTTGAACGGTGTGAACTCCCGGGTAGTCATATCAAACATATCCGAGTGGCTCATGACATGCACACTGACGTTAGATATAGAAAGAGGCATGCCATTTTTTATCGACGCAATATTGTTACATGCCACATGGCTTCCATCTACCACTACCACACTGCTTGCACCAATGGCTTTGATACGATTTCCTTTCTCAACAATGATGGCCGTGTCTTCATCTAAGCCAATACCAATTGCTCCAGGCTGAGTAGCGATTGCCTGTACAAGTCTTCCAAATCTTCCCCTGGCATCGAAATGTGTATCAATGATCACATTCTGCAGCAGGCCAAAACCGATGTTCATTTCCACTTCACCCTTCATAAAGGCCCGGTTCTCATTTCCACCGCATATCATTGTATTACTCATGGCCGCGGCGCCGGCACTTGTTCCTGCAATTACAAAATGTTCATCGTAATACTGGTCCTCAACGATTTTGATAAATTGGGTACCCCCTAAAGCAGAACACAGCCTGAGTTGGTCTCCTCCGGAAAAAAGAATGCCGTTGCATTTTGCAAGCCTTTCCAAAACTTTTTTATTCTCGGCTTCCTCACGGGTTCTTAATCGTAAGTGCCCTACTTCATCACAACCAAGTTTTCGGAACGCTTTTTTGTATACCTGTGCAATTTCATCAGGAATAGAGGAGGCAGTAGTAATTATTTCAATTCTTGGACTGACCCGTTTTCCTGCCAGTTCAACAATTTGTCTAAGGATGCCTTCAGAAAAAAAATCCAGCCTGTTTTTTCTCATCTTTGCTTCTTCGCCCTTGTCTTCTGCGCCTCCTACAGCAATTAAATAACCTTTCGGCATCACTGATTTTTAAAAAAAGCGTGCCACCTGAACAGAATTGTTGCGTACTAACATGCTGACATTATGCAGGAGATGTACTACTTCTCCAAACTCAGGCACCAACAAGAGTTCTAAAAGAAACCGGTATGCCCTCAGAGAATACTTTTATTGAGCAAGTTTTGAATTTCCGGCAAAGGCAATCTACTGCTAAAGAATTTACCTCAACCGAACAAAAGATAAAACATTAAATCGAAGGGTCTTATTTCCTGAGCTCATCTGGTCCAGGCTGTGATTTTTTTTTCCACAATTGTATTTCATTTATCATACCAGGATGAGGCCTAAAGCTGAATAATTGTTGGAAACTTACTTAAGAAATAAATAACCATAACTTATCTACACGGGTGAGAATCTGGTACAAAATTTTAGCTATGTAATCCAATACCAAAAACGCTATATGCAAATAAGAGAGATCAAGGTGCTGAGAGGCCCAAATTTCTGGTCAATCAAAAAACAAAAGCTTATTCAAATACTCATGGACCTCGAAGAGCTGGAGTTTCAGCCTACCAATAAAATCCCCGGCTTCCACGAACGAATTCAACAATTGCTGCCCTCCCTTTATGAACACCAATGTAGTGAAAGTCATAAAGGCGGTTTTTTTGAAAGAGTGAAGGATGGAACATGGATGGGACATGTAATCGAACATATTGCCTTAGAATTGCAGAGCCTGGCAGGTATGAAAAATACAGGCTTTGGAAGGACAAGAGGAACTGGTAAGGAAGGGTGTTATTATGTTGTTTTTTCCTACCAGGAGGAACAGGCCGGTGTATATGCGGCAAAGGCTGCTGTAGCTATAGCCGATGCGCTTGTAAAAGGACAGGAATATGAAGTAGAAAAGGACATCAAAGAAATACATGACCTATGGCATAAAGAAAAATTGGGACCTACTACGTCCTCTATTGTTGAAGAAGCGCAAAAGAGAGATATTCCTCATCTGCGTTTAGATGAAGGCTCATTGGTACAGTTGGGTTATGGCTGTAAACAAAAACGGGTGGAAGCAGCCCTTACATCCTACACCCATTCCATCGCTGTGGATCTTGCCGGCGATAAGGACCGGACCAAAAAGTTGTTGACATCTGCAAATATCCCGGTGCCTTTTGGACAGGTTGTAAGCAATGTTGAAAATCTGCGGAGCGTGATTGAATTAATTGGATTCCCGATTGTGTTGAAACCACTTAATGGTAATCATGGAAAAGGTGCTACAATTAATATCACCAATTGGCCTTGCGCCATCACGGCTTTTCAGCGGGCACAAAAAATTTCTGAGAAAGTGATTGTTGAGAAATACGTACAGGGTGAAGATTTCCGCGTGTTGGTGGTTAACGATAAGTTTGTTGCTGCGGCAGTCCGAACACCCGCATGCGTTGTTGGTGATGGCAGAAGCACTATCAGGGAATTAATTGATACTGTAAATAAAGACCCCAGGCGAGGTCATTGCCATGAGAAAGTGCTAACGGCAATCAGGGTGGATGAGGTTACTCTGGAATTATTGACAAAGAGCAATCTTGGTTTAGATACGGTGCTTCCGCTGGGCGAAGAATTTTTTCTAAAACCTACAGCTAATTTAAGTACGGGCGGAACTGCAACTGATGTGACCGATGAAGTTCATCCTGATAACGTATTTCTTGTCGGATTGGATATTTGTGGGATTGACATCATGGCCCCGGACTTGAAGACACCCATCACCGAAAACGGTGGGGTTGTTTTGGAAGTAAATGCGGCCCCGGGTTTCAGAATGCATTTGGAACCAACTTCGGGTCAACCCAGGAACGTGGCAAAATATGTTGTTGACATGTTGTTCAAATACGGTAATGGTAGAATTCCAATTGTGGCTATAACAGGAACTAACGGTAAGACGACAACCAGCCGGTTGATTGCAAACATGGCCAGGCAGGCCGGTTTCGTCACGGGTTTTACTACCACGGATGGAATTTATATCAACGACCATTTGGTAGTAAAAGGAGATTGTTCCGGTCCTCAATCAGCACAATTTATTCTGAAAGACCCATGTATAGAGTATGCTGTGCTGGAATGTGCAAGAGGAGGAATGCTACGCTCAGGTTTGGGTTTTGACCGATGCGATTGTGCGGTGGTTACCAATGTTGCAGAAGATCATTTAGGATTGGATGGAATAGATTCCTTAGAAAAATTGGCAAAAGTTAAATCGGTTCTCCCCGAAACTGTTTCTTCAACGGGGTTTGCGGTTTTAAATGCGGATGATGATTTGGTTTATGCAATGAAAGAAAAGCTCACCTGCAAAATTGCCCTGTTCTCAATGCATGCAGATAATATTCGAATTGAGGAGCATTGTAAAAACGGCGGGCTGGCCGCAGTATATGAAAATGGCTTTCTCGTCTTGCGAACGGGTAACCACCTGATACCAATTGAAGAGACTAGAAACATCCCGCTAACCTTTGGCGGCAGGGCAGAATTCAATATTGCCAATGCATTAGCTGCCTCGCTGGCTGCTCATACAAACCGCATTAAAATAAATACTATCAGGGAAGTACTTAGAAACTTTATTCCTTCACATGAAACCACACCTGGTCGTGTCAATGTGTTTGATTTCGGTGATTTCAATGTGGTACTGGACTATGCTCATAATCCCCATGCGGTAAACGCAGTAGGTAAATTCATTAACTCATTCAATGCAAAAACCAGGGTGGGAATTATCACTGGTGTAGGTGACAGGCGTGATGAAGATATTATTGCATTAGGCGAAGAGTCAGCCAGGATTTTTGACGAGATTATTATCAGACATGATGACGATATGAGAGGAAGGACGATTGAAGAAGTGGAGAACCTGATAACAAAAGGAATTGTCAACATAAATCCAGGTATTCCCATCACCTACTCAATGGTTGAATGTGAAGCGGTGGATTATGCAATTGGAAGGGTAGTTCCCGATTCCATAATTGTAGTGCTTACAGAGAATATTAAAAAAGTGACGGAGTGTGTTCTCCGGCATCAAAAAAAATATAAGGAGCAAAATCATCAATGGCAGGCTGCTGTTTGACATTGAAGAAGATAGATTAATCAAGCAGACCAGTTGCGGGATTATTATGTATTGTGGCCGGGTTAAGAAATTCGGTCTTCACATATGTCCAACAATCGTGATTTAATAAATAAAAAATCTTGGATGGAGATAATTCAACTCATTTGACCCAAGACCACAAATTGCCGTTTTTAAATTACTTTCCTATCAGCCGGTCTAAACTAACTTTCCCGGGTCCTGTAAACAGCAAAGCAACAAATATGAACAGAAACAGGCTGGCAGTTTCGCCCCTTCCAAAAAAATCGCCCTTGTGCGCTGAGAACAAAGCAACGGACATGGCTATGATCAATGGGATGCTTGCGAGCCTTGTAAACAACCCGATAATGATAAATGCTGCACAAAAAAATTCTGCAAAAATTACAAGGGCCAAGGAGGTGGTGGTGCCAATGTGAAAAGGGTCTGCAAATTTCGGAGCCAGCGAGGTGAAGTGGGTGAGTTTATCAAAGCCATGCTTAACCACCATCAATAAACCTGAGCCTACTCTTAAAACCAATAAAGCAAAACCTAGTGCATTTTCCGACACCTGAGTGTTGAATAATTTTTTCATGGATAAATGAATTGTGGCGCAAGTTTACTGAAACAACGAATCCATTGCAAAAGTTTTTCACTTTTTGTTTTCCAGCTAAATTGTTAAACGTTCCCGGCCATTCTAATTTTATGACGTTCTTTGGAATGAAGTTGGTCGGCCTCAAAATAATTCGAATCTTTACAACGTTAAGCATCCGATATCGGATTAAAAACATCTTATGAAGAAACTTTATCTGCCGTTATTGCTTTCCGCAATCACCACTTTTTCTTTTGCACAAAAAACCTTTTTTTACGATGATGCCCAGGAAAAATTTAATGAAGCAAAAGAATACTATCAAAAAGGTCAATACAATCTGGCCTACCCCATTTTTAAAGAATTACAGCAATCGCTAACAGAAACAGATAAGGTCAATACCCCTGTGGTAGCACAGGAGATCAATTATTATACCCTCGCGAGTGCCCTAATGCAAAATGAAGAAAGGGCCGAACAGGACGCACTCAATTATATAACCGTCACCAAGAATACGGCAAGAGTACAGATGATGAGTTTTCAGCTGGCCGAATTTTATTTCCGCCTGCAACGTTTCTCCGAAGCGGTGGAACTGTACGAGAAGGCAAGTATTGCCAACCTGAATAACAGGGAAATAGCAGACATGAAGTTCCACCAGGGCTATTCTTATTTCACGCTGCAACAATTTGCAAACGCAAAGCCTTTGCTGGATGCTATCAGGCAAATGAAAGATGATCCCAATTACATTGATGCAAATTATTACTATGGTTTTATTGCGTTTCGCGACCGTAACTATGGACAGGCGCTGGAAAGTTTCAGGGTAGTTGAAAACGAACCAAACTATGAATCAATCGTTCCTTACTACATAGCTCAAATTTATTATGTGCAGGGTAGGAAAGACGAAGCACTCAAATATGCAGAGGATAAAATCAAGCAGGGGAAGTCGCAGTACTACGACCTTGAATTGAAACAATTGCTGGGACATGCTTCTTTTGAAAAGAAGGATTATGTTAAAACTGCCACCTATTTAGGCGATTATGTGAACCGCTCAAAGAAGGTGAGGAGAGAAGACCTGTATGAACTTTCATATGCATATTACCAGAATGGCGACTATTCCAAAGCAATTGACGGGTTCAAGCAATTGAGTGGTAAGGAAGATTCCCTCAGCCAACATGCTATGTATTTGCTCGGTGATTCCTACCTGAAGACAAATCAAAAACCGAATGCGAGAAACGCATTTTTATTCGCGGCGTCGAATAGCAGTAATGCCACGCAACGGGAAATTGCTAGGTTCAATTATGCCAAACTTTCGTATGAACTGGGCTACCAGGATGAATCTTTGAAAGGTTTGAAAACATTTCTTGTCGATTATCCAAATTCTCAATACCGCGACGAAGCGGTTGAGTTGCTGGTAGGTGCGCTGACCAATACAAATAATTACAAAGAAGCGTTGACCCTTTTAGAAGGAATTCAATCACCATCTCAAACTGTAAGAAAATTATTACCCAGAATTTTATATGGCCGTGCCACAGAATTAATCAGTGATGGAAGGCTGGCAGAAGCTGAGACCATGCTGGATAGGGTTTTGAAAGATCCAAATAGCGGGGCTGTATTGCCAATGGCCAATTTCTGGAAAGGCGAGATTGCTTACCGCAATAATAGAATTGATGACGCTATCAAATATTATTACGCTTACCTGAATGCCGGCGCTCCTGCCTCAGGGGAGGCGAATGAAAAAAATGTGAAGTATAACCTGGGCTACACCTATTACCGCAAGGAAAATTATCCGGTGGCCAAAACTTTCTTTGAACCATTGGCTACCAATGTTTCTTTAAGTTCAGACGCCTTAACCCAGGATGCCTATGTTCGTACTGCCGACGTTTATTTCATGAGTAAAAATTATACGCAGGCAAGAACAATGTATGACAATGTGATTCGCATGTCATGGGCAGCAGAAGATTATGCAACATTCCAGAAGGCAATGATCACCGGGATTAATAACCCTACAGAAAAGATCAACCTTTTGAATACGATGATGAGGAAATTCCCGCAATCCGGGTTGGTTGTCGATGCCAATATGGAGATTGCCAATACTTATCTGGCACAGGAACGTTTCCGCGAGGCTATCCCATCATTAAACAATGTAGTTAATGCAGGTGGTAACAGCAGTATGAAGCCGCAGGCATTGCTAAAGCTTGGTATTGCCTATTACAATTTAAATAATAATGACAATGCCATTACTACCTACAGGCAATTATTGAATCAATATCCCAACTCACCAGAAGCCGACGATGCACTGGATAATTTGAAAGCGATTTACGTACAACAAGGTCGCCCGGGTGAGTATGCAGATGTGGCGCGGCAGGCAGGTAAGCCACTCACAGAAAATACACAGGACTCTTTGACTTACGCCGCTGCTCAAATTCAATATGATAATGGAAAGTTTGATGCAGCATTGAACTCATTAAATGCCTATTTGCAGCAATTTCCAACAGGTGAACATTCAATTGATGCCAATTATTATCGTGCAGAGATCTATTATGCCAGGAAAGACTGGAATAATGCCTTAAGCAGTTATGGTACGGTTGCTCAGCGAGCTCCCAATTCCTTTGCCGAAAGAGCGGTATTGCAGGCAGCACGAATTAATTTCTTCGAAGTAAAGAATTACAACGAAGCAGAAAAATATTATGGACAGTTAAAACAAATTACGGCAAGCCAGGAAAACAAACTGGAAGCTATGCGTGGATTGTTGCGAAGCCAGTACCAGTTACAAAAATGGAATGATGCCGCAGCAAACGCTAAGGATCTGATCGCACAAAAGAGTGCAAGTGCCGATGATAAAGCTTTGGCTAACATGACCATTGCAAAATCAGCTCAGGTTAATGGGCAATACGATGTAGCAATTAATTCATTTAAACAGGTAGTTGCTGTAAACAAAGGTGCATTTGCTGCGGAAGCCCGTTATGAAATTGCCAATTCCTGGCTTCTTACTAACCGTTTGAGCGATGCTGAAAAAGCTGCTTTTGAAGTGATCAATAAATCCGGTTCGTACGACTGGTGGGTAACGAAAGCTTACATCTTGCTCGGCGATATCTATTACAAACAGAAAGATTATTTCAATGCAAAAGCAACCTTCCAGAGTGTGGTTGATAATAGTTTGAATACAGAATTAAAATCTGAAGCTCAAACAAAACTTAATAAAGTTGCTGAAGAAGAAAAACAAAGCAGCAAAGTTGGAGGATAATCGAACCCATTAAATTTTATGAAATGACCACTAGCACATTGTCTATGAAATATCCAATCCTGTCCGCTATCTTTTTTTCAATTGGGGTCATGGCATTGGCACAGGATTCTACAAAGGCCAAAGAAGTGAATGTTACTTCGCAGTTCAAGCCTACATTGAAAGAAGCAGCCAAGATAAATTTTAATGCCACACCACCGGCTGCCGATACATCCAGGCCGCGTTTGCAATACAGTATTCCAAATCAAAACCTGGCACTTGGTTTTCAACCCGGTTCATTAAAGCCATTGGCGTTAGAGGTGGATTCAGGAGGAAACTGGAGAAACGAAAGCTATGTCAAGATCGGCTATGGTAATTTCAAGAGCCCATTGGTGCAAGCGGGTGTTTCCTTTGGTGACGGGAAAAATATTGGTTTGAATATCTATGCAAAGCACAATGCTGCAAAGGGAGATATTCCCTACCAGGATTACAGCAATAGTGTAGTTGATCTGAATGCATTTTTGAAGTCGGCAAAAAATTTACAATGGAATGTTCGTTTTGGCGGACAAAAAGAGATTTATAACAAATATGGATTTCAACCCAAGACAATGGTATTTCCCGAGGATTCTATTGAAGTGAAGTACCAGACCTGGAGAGGAAGGGTAAATTTTCATAACATCAAAAGAACAGATCTTGGCCTTTCTTACTCACCTGAGGTGAAGATCGAGGCTTTTAACGATCAACTAAATAATTCGGAAAGCAACACATATATTAATCTGCCGCTACAAAAATCATTAGGCAACAGCGTTGAAGTAAATGTTGCCGCCACGGCCAACCTTTCACGCTACAAGGCAAATGATAAAGACGGGATTGCCAACAATTATTTTTATATCTCGCCTTCCGTTTTGTTCGGGAAAGAAAATTTGAATGTAAGTGCAGGACTAAGGCCCTCCTGGGATAATGGACAATTCAAGTTGCTTCCCAATTTCCTTGTAGAATTTAAAACAGCCAATTATCCTTTTTCTTTCCAGGTGGGATGGACGGCTTACCTGCGTAATTCGGGGTTTCAGTACCAGGCAGGCTTAAACCCATGGATATGGGCACCTGAAACGGTCAATAATACCAAAGTGGAAGAAAGATATCTTGGCTTGAAAGGTTCAATAGCGGATCATTTTAGTTTTAGTGCGAAAGCTGCTTTAAACATTTTCAACAATCAACCTTTATTTGTAAATGATACGGCAAGCGGAAAATCCTTCCGTACTTTAAATGAATCAGAATTAAAGGTATTCAGCGTAGGCGGTGAATTGGGCTATACAATAGGGGAAAAGTTTTCGTTGATATCCAATCTTAGCCTGAATGGTTTTGATATGAAGGACCAGGCGAAAGCATGGGGACTACTACCCCTGGAATGGAAGACTACCATGCGTGCGGAAGTGTTGAAAGACCTGTATGTCAATTCCAGCTTATACATTTTTGACGGGCCCTGGTCGCTGACCAAGCAGGGAAAAACAAACAATTTACCGATGGCTTCCGATTTGAGTGCTGGCCTGGAGTTTAAAGTGTACAGGAATATCAAATTGTGGATGCAATTCAATAATATTTTTAACAAAGAATACCAGCGCTGGAATCAATATCCGGTTTATGGATTCAACTTTTTGGGTGGAGTTGTATTTTCGTTCGCTCAAAAGAGCCAGAGTGTTAGCGTTACTCACTAAATATTTGCTTCGATATAGAAAGGTTTGCATACCCAATATAGGTACGTTCGAGATCGTTATGCAATCGCCACAACTGGATGTTGCTGATAAGCGTATCTCCTCACCGGTTTATATTACACGACATAAAACTGATGACCAGGTTCCTGATCACCAGTTTCAATTTTTTGCAGGCGATAACAATCAAACCGAGAATTTAAGGCAGGAATTATTTTCATTTGGTGAAAAACTGAGAAGGCAGATCGAAAATTCTCCATTCTATTGGAAAGGCTTTGGATTGTTGCGATATGCATCTGATGAAATGTTATTTGAACCGGACGAGATCAGGCTGGAGGCCTTGCAGCCCATGTCTGCCGAAAGGGTGCTCAGAAAAAATGTTCAACACAACGTACTGGTTGGCGACCAGGAAATGACTTCCGGGCAGGTAACCGAGGTGTTGGGAAAGGTTGAAGATAAAAAACCCTGGTCAATCATTATAGGGTGGGCGTTGTTAGCAGTGGCTGCAATTGCCATTGTTATTTATTTGTACATAAAAGATTTTCAAACCACTTCAACTGGATTGGGTACATGGTAAGAGAAATAAACAAAGTTCATTATGCGAATTGCCCTGTATGTAATAGTAATAATATCAATCCCCTCTTAACTGTTAAAGATCATTCGGTAAGTAAGCAGGAATTTGTAGTGTGGCAGTGTGGTAACTGTAGTTTGCGATTTACCCAGGATGTTCCCGATGAAGCCTCGATAGGCAGCTATTATCAATCTAATGATTATATTTCTCATAGCAATACGGACAAAGGGTTGGTCAATAAACTATATCAAAGAGTTAGAAACTATACGCTCGATCAAAAAGCAAATTTAATTATCAACCAGACCGTAAAGCAGGGGAATATTTTAGATCTGGGTGCAGGTATCGGCGCATTTCTAAATACAATGAAGAAAAAAGGATGGGAAATAACAGGTATCGAACCGGATGCAGGTGCAAGACAACAGGCAAAAAACCTGTTCAACATTAAACTTAATGAAACAAACGCTTTAAACGAGTTACCCGAAAAAAGTTTTGATGCAGTTACATTGTGGCATGTACTGGAACACGTTCATCAGCTTCATACGTATGTTGAGAAATTAAGGTCTTTACTAAAGCCCAACGGAAAATTGTTTGTGGCCGTTCCCAATTACAAATCTGAAGACAGTTCTATTTATAAACTTTACTGGGCGGCTTATGATGTTCCCCGTCACTTATATCATTTCACTCCCAGGTCAATAAATAGTCTGATGCAGCAACACGGTTTAAAGGTGATTGACAAAAAGCCAATGTGGTTCGATAGTTTTTATATCAGTCTTTTAAGCAGCCAATATAAAAATGGCAAAACCAGTTGGATCGGAGCAGCAGCAAGTGGTCTGCGATCAAATCTTAAAGCGTTGTTAGATAAAGATTATTGCAGTTCTATTACCTATATCATTGAAAAGGACTAGAACTGCACTTCAAACATTTGTGGCCAGTTTTTCCCGGTAACGTAAAACTTTTTTGTTGAAGGGTTATAAGCGATGCCATTTAAATATTCAGCATTCGGATCTAATCGTTTGATTCGATCGTTTATCTCAGTCAAATCATACTTTGCTACCACATTGCCACTGGATGGATCAATTTTAACGATGTAATTATATTGCCACTGGTTGGCGTACACGTAGCCGTCAACATATTCCAGTTCGTTAACATTTGGTACCGCAGTTCCGTTTTCAGTTACATTCACCACTTTTATTAAGTTCAATGTGCCGGGTTCATAATAAAATAAACTGCTTGCGCCGTTGCTGGCAATTATGCTTTTCCCGTCGTTGGTAAGTCCCCATCCTTCTCCCTTAAATGGAAGTTCTTTAATTTTTCTGAATGTCTTTACGTCATAGAGAAGCGCCACACCTTCTTTATAAGTCAATTGATAAAGCGTGTCATTCAGTACAGTAATACCTTCTCCAAAATATTTATCGTCCAATTTTAATTCTTTTAAAACCTTGCCGGTTTTTGGTTCGAATTGGAACAGTTTGGACCGTTTATAGTTACCACCACTTTCTAATAAAGTTGAATCGTAAAATTCAAGACCTTCAGTAAACGAAGACGTATCATGGGGTAATGTTGAAACGATACTTGGTGTGGAAACCGGGATGGTACTTTGGGCTGGATCTGGCGAGTCTGGATCGGAATTACTGCAACCGATAAACAAAAAACTTAATGTGCTTAGTAAAAGCCCGTATTGTTTCTTCATCGGACAAAAATAAAGACGCAATTAATTTGTTTTTGTTAAACAAATCGCTTTCGATGCTTTGTTTTTATGAAAACCAAAATTATATTTGAGCCTTCTCCCAATTCTTATAAAATTCCTCAAACATTAACCGTCCCTAAGTTCCGATTCCTGGGAAATTTCTATTCAATCCTTTGCTTTTTTTCCAATCCGGAGTAAACCTCTATCCCAAGCCTGTGCATGCCTCTAAACCCTGGAACTATGAGGACGATTTTGTCGTGTGTTTGCTTACTAATAACTTCTATTGCATTTGCACAAAGAGAATGTGCAAGCTCCGCGTATATCGATCAATTAAAAATGATCGATCCTCCTTTCATCAATAAAATAAACGAACTCGAAAGTTTTGTTCTCAGGCAAAAAAGTTCAAGAGAGTTGGGACAGGATGCACCCGCAGTTATTACCATTCCCGTTGTGGTGCATGTGCTTTATAAAAACGCAGCTCAAAACATTTCTGAGGCACAGATCAAAACCCAGATCGATGCACTGAATCGCGATTTCAGGAGGTTGAATACAGATACCCTCAATACACCCGAACGTTTTAAATATTTCGCTGCAGATGTTCAACTGGAATTTAAACTGGCAACTGCCGACCCAAAAGGAAAGGCTACAAATGGCATCGTGCGTAAGGCAACGAACATTACCTATTGGAGTACTGATGACAAAATCAAATTTTCATCGCAAGGTGGGGACGATGCCTGGGATACACAATCTTATTTAAATATCTGGGTTGGAGATCTCTTTACCCTGTTGGGTTATTCCACTGTACCTGGTGCCAGCGCAGAAAAGGATGGCATTGTTATGAACTATACATCGTTTGGTGTAATAAACATTCCTGGCCCATATAATTTAGGAAGAACAGCTACCCATGAAGTGGGACACTGGCTGGGACTAAAGCATATTTGGGGTGATAGCTACTGCGGTGATGATCTTGTGAATGACACACCAAAGCAGGGAAATTTTACTACCGGTTGCCCGAACACTTTTCGATCCTCATGCAGCAATGGCGAATTGGGCGATATGTATATGAACTTTATGGATTTCACCAATGATGCCTGTATGAACTTATTTACAACAGGGCAGAAACAAAGAATGTTATCCTTCTTTAACGAGGGTGGTCCAAGGAATCTACTAAAGTCCAGTAAAGGACTACATCAGCCATGGGTTATTGAATCACCGGCTGAGACACCAGTTTCCACAGTTTTCAGATTTTACCCCAATCCGGCTAACGGAGAAATAGTTCTGGACTTCAGTCACAATGAAATCTGGATCGGGAAAACTGTTTCTATTGTAAATATCAACGGTGCCGTGGTTTCAAAATTCCGGATCACCGCCAAAACACAAAAATTGGATGTTTCCCAATTGAAAGCCGGTATGTATTTTATACAAGCCGCAACTGGTGATCAAAAATTGGGCGGGAAGTTTATAAAGTTGTGATTATAACATAATATCTGCAACCTGTTGCGAAACAATGGGAGCAAGGGCTACACCCATTCCGCTCATTCGTACACAACAGAAAACATTTGGTTCAACCTCTTTTACAATGGGCATTTTTTCACTGCCCATAGCCATAATACCTGCCCACCGGTTTTCTATTGTATATTTTCCCTTGAAATTGGGAAGAACAACTTCATCGAGGTATTTTTCAAGCTGTGATTGTATAAAATCAGATGTTGTCAAATCGGTTGTTCTCTCATCCTCAAAAGCCTTGTTTCTTGCTCCTCCCAGTAAAACTTTCTTGCCCAAATTGCGGAAATAATAAAATCCTTCGTCCGAATGAAAAGTGCCTTTCCATGGAAGCTTTTCAATTGGTGAAGTAAGAAGTACCTGTCCCCTGGCAGGAATAACATCTTCGCCGGGCAAAAGGTCTTTTGCAAACGCATTGGTGCATATTAACAGTTGAGTAGTTGAGAGGTTGAATTGTTGAGTAGTTTGTAATTCAATTTTACTGCCTGTGTTTTTGAATGAATTGATCCCGGTTTGTGTAAAAACCTGTACGCCCATTCCCTGCACTTTGCTCAATAAAGCCTGTATAAGCTTCCCTGAATGAAGATAGCCCTCGAGGTTATTTTTGACGAGGTGCCTGGTTTTTTCGAAGCCAAAAGACTGAATAAATTCATCAACCAGTTTGTAGGTTTTCTTTTTTTTGGTTATTGGTTTAAAAAGGGAATTGATGTACTCTATATTTTGTTGTACCTGTTCTGTGGAGAATTTGTCTGCGTAATCATATAATTCATAACCACCACACAATTCAAAATCGATCATGTCATCGTCGAAATATTTTTGAATTCTCTCGAGTCCTTTATAACGCATTTCAACCAACTGAAGCATTTTTTCGGAGCCCATGGTTTGCGCATCATATACAACTTCACTTAAGCTGCCAAAGCAGGCAAAACCCGCATTTCGTGTACTCGCACCGGTTGGTATTACACCTCTGTCAACAATGGTGATTTTTAACTTTGGTTTTCTTTTTTTTAGTTGAAAAGCACACCATAATCCAACGAAGCCGCTGCCAACAATAACAACATCCTGTGGTGTGTAAAATGTTTCCTGTTCCCAAATGCTCATCATAACAACACGAATTAATGCGAATTACACGAATTATATCAGAGTAGTTTTACTTTTTTAATTCGACGATAATTTGTGTAATTAGTGTTTTAACGGCGTATTAAGTTACTGCTGTTTATTTTACAGACTATAAAACCAATCTATGAAAAGATTTTTTGCCCTCAGTTTCGCTGCTCTTGTCCTGGTTTTTTCATCGCATGCACAATTCAAAAATATTTTGAAAAAAGATTCTTCCGGGAAAAGCGGGGTTGATAAGCTTTTTCAGAAAACATCTTCCAAAAAAGGTTTGAGCAATGAAGAAATCGTTCAGGGTCTGAAAGAAGCATTAAACGTAGGCGCCAAAAATGCCTCCCAGCAGCTTTCTTCTGTTGATGGCTTTTTTAAAGATGCAGCCATCAAAATATTAATGCCGCCTGAAGCCGTAAAAGCTGAAAAAAAATTACGCAGTATTGGTATGGGCAAACTGGTAGACGATGCTATTTTGTCAATGAACCGTGCAGCGGAAGATGCATCAAAAAGTGCAGCACCGATATTTTTAAATGCAGTGAAACAAATGAGTATACAGGATGCCTTTGGAATCTTAAAAGGTGGTGATTTTGCTGCTACTAATTATTTAAAAAGTAAAACTTCTTCTCCGTTAACTGAGATGTTTCGCCCGGTGATTGAAAATTCACTAAAGAAAGTGGAAGCAACTAAATACTGGAATACTGTTTTTACCACCTATAACAAATTCAGTTCCGATAAAATAAATCCCGACCTGGCGGCTTATGTAACTGAAAAATCACTTGCAGGTATTTTTTACCAGGTAGGTTTGGAAGAGCAAAAGATCAGAAAGGACCCTATGGCAAGGACTACCGATATTTTGAAAAAAGTATTTGCTAATTAAGAATTGGAACCAAAGAGGACCGGCAGTGATTTCTTTTTTCTTAAAGTACGTAGCCTGACAAACAAAAATAAACTGCTGCGATCGCGAGGTTTGCTGTGGTAAAATCAGACAATTGTCAGGATAAAAAAACCATTGAACCATACAAGGCATACAAGACATTTAAGTTGCGGTAATTCTTCTTATATTTCTTGTATGCCTTGTATGGTTTATTTCAAACTTGTACCTCTTAAGGCTAATGGTGCTCAATTGAATCAGGTACCAGGAGGGTAGTTAATAACTTTTAATAAACCGGTGCGAATACCGCGATCGCAATGGTTAACCGTATGTTTCTTTTCGGTTGCTTAAATCTATCCAAATAAAAAGGAGGAATTGAGCTGGTCTCGTTTCCTCCTTTTTATTTTTTAATTTCTTAGATTATAGATGAATGGCTTCACCATAAGCAACCTCAATGGCGTCCTTCACACTTTCGCTAATGGTTGGGTGAGGATGAATACTATTGAGAACCTCGTGATAAGTTGTCTCCAGTTTTCTTGACACTACTGTTTCCGCAATAATTTCAGTAACATTATAACCAATCATGTGAGTACCTAACCATTCACCGTACTTCGCATCGAAGACAACTTTTACAAATCCTTCGGTATGTCCTGCTGCAGAAGCTTTACCCGATGCACTTAATGGAAACTTACCAACTTTCACCTCGTAACCTAATTCTTTCGCTTTCTTTTCTGTTAAGCCAACCGAAGCAATTTCGGGTGAGCAATAGGTACAGCCGGGCACATTTCCATAATCCAGCGGCTCTGGCTGATGATTGTATTTTTTTTCGTTGTAGGCGATATTCTCCGCACAAATAATACCTTCTTTGGAAGCTACGTGTGCCAAAGCCTGGCCGGGAACACAATCACCAATGGCATAAATACCCTGCACGGATGTTTGGTAATACTTATCAACAGAGATCAATCCTTTTTCGGTTTTTACACCCAACTGTTCCAAACCAAGATTTTCAATGTTTGCAGAAACACCAACGGCGCTCAACAGAACATCGGCTTCAAGTGATGTTTCACCATTGGCAGTTTTTACAGTTGCTTTTACGCCATTCCCGGACGTATCTACTTTTGTTACTTCAGAAGAAACCATGATCTCAATTCCCTGCTTTTTCAGGTTCTTTTCAAGCTCCTTCGAAATTTCTTCATCTTCTACCGGAACTACTCCTGGCATGAATTCAACAATCGTGACTTTAGTTCCCATGCTGTTGTAGAAATATCCAAACTCCACTCCAATAGCCCCGCTACCTACAACGATCATTGATTTGGGTTGTTGCGGAAGTACCATGGCTTCACGATAACCAATGATTTTTTTACCATCAATTGGCATGGAGGGTAACTGGCGGCTACGTGCGCCTGTTGCCAGGATGATGTATTTGGCTTCAACAGTTTGTTTACTGTTGTCAGCTGCAGTTACCTCAATTTTTCCTTTGCTAACCAATTTTCCAAATCCATTGATCACGTCAATTTTGTTTTTGCGCATGAGGAAGGCGACACCTTTGCTCATTTTGTCGGCAACACCACGGCTGCGTTTTATTACCGCGGCAAAATCATGCTGGCCGCTGGCCTGAATACCAAAA
>Ga0193740_1000205_pt1 | contig 16948 bp, 12 predicted proteins | sample L2s1metaG_FD_145072 | JGI IMG/M metagenome (GOLD analysis project Ga0193740, IMG submission 145072) | Soil microbial communities from a riparian zone of the East river system, Colorado, United States - L2s1 | ecosystem: Environmental > Terrestrial > Soil > Riparian zone | place: USA: East River... | reverse complement strand
ATGGAATAAAATGATCGACCGAAGGTGTGGAAATCGAACATAATTAGCATCTAACTATTATAAAACATTAAAATGGAAGCGAACAAAATACTTCAGGCCGATATACTTGACCTCGTGTTTGAGGGACGCAATAAGGAGTATGGCGCCTATGAGCTGAGGAAGAGGTATAATAAGCGCATCACCATGGCATTGATTATAACGGCTGCGCTGGCCGTCGGAGCCATTGCGGCCAGTGTGCTGGCTAATCAATTAAAAAGTAAAAGCAGTGACGATGTCAAGGTCAGCGAAGTGGTGATACAACAAGTACAACAGGAAGATAAACCACCGCCACCACCGCCACCACCGCCAAAAACACCGCCACCACCCAAGGTGGAAATGGCCAAGTTTACTCCCCCGGTTATTAAGAAAGATGAGGAAGTAAAACAGGAAGAGATTCCACCGGTTGAGAAACTGGAAGACACTAAAATTGATGTGGTAAACCAGGAAGGAATTAAAGACCAGAACATTGCTACACCTCCACCCGTTGACGAAGGAAAGAAAGTTGTGGAAGAGCCTAAAGAAGATCCCAACCAGATCTTTACCAAAGTGGAGATTGAGGCTTCCGTAAACCAAAAACAATGGATCAGGCACCTTCAAACACAATTGCAACGTTATATTGAAGATGCTGCATCAAATGGAATGGACCCTGGAACGTACACGGTTCAGGTTAGATTCCTGGTAGAAAAGGATGGCAGCATTGCTGACGTACAATCACTGAATGATCCAGGGTTTGGTTTGGGTAAAGCCGCTGTTGATGTGGTAAAAAAGGGTCCCAGATGGAATCCCGGTATCCAAAATGGTAAACAAGTGCGTTCTTACCATACTCAACCTATCACCTTTGTTGTTCAGGAACAATAAAAGACAATTTTTATAAATCGAATAAAAACTCCTTTCAAACAAAGGAGTTTTTTTATTGGGCCGGTGTCTTGCAAATGAGATGCATTTTTAATAAGAGATAAGTTTAACACAGTACGAGTGCATTCTGTAAAACACCATTTTCAATGAACGGGTCGTTCATCTGTAAGCTATTTCTTTTGTTACCTGGCATATCATCTGCACAACAAAATTCCTCGGTGATTCCACAGGAATCCGTAAACGCTTTTTTTATTGAAAAAATTAGTTTGAAAGAAAATACATTATGGATTCAGCTGCAACCGCCTACTCAGTTGTACAAACCTGCTGATAACACAAGAGATTCTTTATTAAGCAAACACACTTTTGGACGCAAGGCCTGGCGGGCAGCCAAATTGATTTTCGTAGGCGAGTTATTGATCATGGGATTCTTTGCTGCCATGCCTGAAAGCTTTTCTAACTGGAATAAAAATTTTTACAAGCATGCAGCAACCCATTGGAAAAATGCGTTTACGATGCCGCCGCGGTGGGATGATGACCCGGTTGTGGTTAATTATGTTCAACATCCCCTTGCTGGTGCAATTTACTATAATGGAGTACGGTCACAGGGCGCAAAACCCTTCCATTCATTTCTTTTTTCCTGTGCTCAATCAACCTTCTTTGAATACTTTATAGAATCAGTAGCCGAAAGACCCAGCACACAGGACCTGATTATAACTCCGCTTGCAGGAGCAATGATTGGTGAATTGCAAAACCAGGCAACTTTATTAATGAAAAGAAACGGGTTTAATTTTGTTGAGCGGATTGCAGTGTTTATCATCAATCCTATGTACGTTATTTTTAACGGGTACAAAACAAAAAATCATTATCGTTAGGACATATTCCTTTACATTCAGGCATGTCAAATCAATTCATGGCATGGGATGATACCATTGTAGCCCTGGCTACGCCTCCCGGTGTTGGAGCAATTGGCGTTATCCGGTTAAGCGGAAAGAAATCATTTGACATCATCAATCACTTATTTCCTTCAAAAGATCTGAAACTTCAGTCTTCGCATACTTTACACGTGGGCTATATTGTTCACAATAATAAAATACTTGATGAAGTAGTCATTTCTTTATTCAAAGGTCCTCGTTCCTATACAGGCGAAGATGTGGTAGAGGTGAGTTGTCATGGTTCTCCGTATATACACCAGCAGGTTTTGGAGGCATGTATAGAAACAGGTGCAAGGTTGGCGAAACCCGGTGAGTTTACTCAAAGGGCATTTTTGAACGCAAAGCTCGATCTGAGCCAGGCAGAAGCAGTTGCCGATTTAATTGCGAGCAATACATCTGCATCACACAAAACCGCGATCAATAATATACGTGGAAAGTTTTCCGAAGCTTTAAAGGAATTAAGGGAACAACTGATCAAATTCTCTGCTTTAATAGAATTGGAACTTGATTTTTCGCAGGAAGATGTGGAGTTTGTAGACCGTGCACAATTAAAAAGCCTTGTTCAAAATGCTATTCATCATACATCGGGTTTGATACAGTCTTTTAAATTAGGCAATGTGATTAAGAACGGAGTTACAGTTGCTATCATTGGAAAGCCCAATGCCGGAAAGTCCACACTATTGAACAAATTGTTGAATGAAGACAGGGCTATTGTTAGCGATATCCCCGGCACAACAAGGGACACCATTGAAGAAGTGATCAATATCGATGGAATATTATTCAGGCTTGTAGACACGGCAGGAATAAGAAGTCATTCGCAGGATATCATTGAAAGCTTTGGAATTGAAAAGAGCCTTCAAAAAATGAAGGAGTCTGATATTGTACTGTACCTGTTTGATGTCAATGAAATGGATGTGGAAGAATTGAAAATAATTGCAATGGACTTGCGCAAACAGAATATCAATTACCTGTTTGCCGGGAATAAAATCGATAAGGATAATGAATCAGATCTGCGAAAAAAATTTACAGACATGGATGGAATCATTTTTATTTCTGCAAGGAACAATTTGCATCTGGAAGTATTGAAGGAACGAATGATGGACTTCGTTTTAAAAGATACTATCTCCACGGAAAATATTATTGTCACCAATGCAAGGCATTATCATGCCCTTGTACAGGTAAATGAAGCATTGGAAGATGTAATGCAGGGATTGGAAAATAAAATCCCCGGCGATTTACTGGCCTTAGATATCAGGAGATCGCTTCAATACCTTGGCGAGATCACGGGCGAGATCACAAATGAAGACCAGCTGGATTATATTTTTAGTAAGTTTTGTATTGGAAAGTAACTGCGTCTTCAGAAAAACAAAATAGCACCGAGGTTTATAATAAAACGCAGTCTCCAGTTTCAATCTTTAAATATGTATAAGATAGTAATTGTGCTTTTCGGAAGTTTAAGTTGTATTTTAAATATCTCCTGTAACCAAACTGACAATAAAAAACCAGTGCAGTTACCTAGTAAAGAAATAGGGTATAAAATCCTAAGTAAAAATGAAATTTTGCGGATAGTTGAAAAATCTATTGGAATTTCTTCCATTGAAAAAGGAGTTTTGGGAACTCAAATTAGAATTTGGGGTGATGACGATACCTTGCCACACAATTCCCGGCTTATTATTTTTGATTCTATGAATAATAAGTGGAGTGGTAGAGTATGTACAATCGAATTTCCTCCCCCCACTGGACCGGAAGTAAAAGTCTCGAATCATCATTGGAAATCTTTACCCCAACCAACACTAGGCTGGGATGTATTTATGAATAACCTCTATAATCTCGGTATTTTAACCTTACCCGATATGACTGAGATTCCTGGCTATGGTGACGATTTGTCCACAGGTGAGTTTGGATACACTTTTGAAGTTGCAAAGTCTCAGAAATACAGGACATATTCTTATTCGACCCCAGCTTTTCGGGAAACAAGATTTAAAGAAGCAAAAAATGTAGTAGAGATTCTTAAAGCGATCGACGCAGAGTTCCACAGCTTTCTGTAGTTTTTGAAGCTAAAAAAAAAGACCATGCCTCGCAAACTCACTTTTTTAGCTGTTTATTCCTGGAGACTTGGGTGGGTAGATGTACTTACAACTGTAGTTAGTTACCCCGAATTCGCCGAATTAACACCGATGAAAACATAATTTAAGTTTCTGGACAACATTTTCTAGTACAACAGAGCACGGGTTGACTCCGTTACATTTTACTTCATAAAAAAGGCCGGTCATCAACCGGCCTGAGAAAAATAGATTAAGATTTTTTATTGTTTAGAAATCAGTTTCGAATCTGTCCAATTATTCATGGTTACTTTAATGATATAGTTACCTGCTGAAAGTTGACCAATAGAAAGTGAGTATCGAACAGAACCAATCTCACGTTTGTTGAGTAAAACCTGTTTTTGTAGTGCTCCTGTCATACTATATACCTGCACACTTACCTGCCCTGTAAGATCATTATGGATCTGCAGCTGCAAATTGTTGATTACAGGATTTGGATAAATTCTTAAGGCCGTAATTGGTGATGACAGGGTGGTACCAGCCACTTCCTCTTTAGATACAATTCCGGCACTCACTGTTCCGATTTCAAACCAATTAAAGTTCCAGCCACTGGTTACGGAGTGCACTCTTATGGTTTGTACGCCAGCTGCAAGTGTAACGTTTGCAGTTACGGTCTGCCAGTTTTGCCAGCCTCCGGTATTTGGAACTACTACAGTTGCCAGCACAGTTCCGCCACTGTTTCTTACCTGGAACTGGCTACCAACAGTGGATGCAACTCTCAGGCTTAATCCATATGTTCCTGCAGAGGAAACATTCACCGTATAATCCATCCAGTCGTTTGCGTCTATGTAGCCCACGTTAAGTCCTCCGCCAACATCGGTAGTGTTTTCATTAGCCACTCCGTTCATATTTATGTAATTCTCTGCCTGTACGCGGGTGGTAATTGGTGGAGGTGCTGGTTGGGTAGGTGCACCAATTTCAAACCAGTTGAAATTCCATCCGCTCGTTACGGAGTGCACCCGTATAGTTTGTACTCCTGCTGCAAGTGCAACGTTTGCAGTTACCGTTTGCCAGTTTTGCCAGCCACCTGTATTTGGAACTATCACCGTTGCCAGCACTGTTCCATTACTGTTTCTTACCTGGAACTGACTTCCAACAGTGGATGCAACTCTCAGGCTTAATCCATACGTTCCTGCAGAGGAAACAGTAACACTGTAATCCATCCAGTCACCATTATCTATGTAGCCAACATTTAGTCCTCCACCGACATCGGTGGTGTTTTCAATGGCAACTCCATTCATGATGGTGTAATTCTCTGCTTCTACCCGGGTAGTTACAGTTGGGGGTGGTGTAGTTCCCGGTGAACCGATTTCAAACCAGTTAAAATTCCATCCACTAGCTGTGGAGTGCACTCTTATGGTTTGTGTACCTGCAGCAAGTGTAACGTTTGCCGTTACTGTCTGCCAGTTTTGCCAGCCACCGGTATTTGGAACGGCTACAGTTGCAAGTACTGCTCCAGCACTGGTTCTTACCTGGAACTGGCTTCCAACAGTAGATGCCACTCTTAAGCTTAGTCCATACGTTCCTGCAGAAGAAACAGTAACACTATAATCCATCCAGTCGTTTGCATCTATATAGCCAACGTTTTGTCCTCCGCCAACATCGGTAGTGTTTTCATTAGCCACTCCATTCATGATGGTGTAATTCTCTGCCTCTACCCGCGTAGTCACTGTTGGAGGTGGTGTTGTTCCCGGTGCTCCAATTTCAAACCAATTAAAGTTCCAGCCACTGGTTACGGAGTGCACTCTTATGGTTTGTGTACCTGCGGCAAGTGTAACGTTTGCCGTTGCTGTCTGCCAGTTTTGCCAGCCACCGGTATTTGGAACGGCTACAGTTGCAAGCACTGTTCCACCACTGGTTCTTACCTGGAACTGGCTTCCAACAGTAGATGCTACCCTTAGGCTTAATCCATAGGTTCCTGCAGAGGAAACAGTAACACTATAATCCATCCAGTCGTTTGCATCTATATAGCCCACGTTTTGTCCTCCGCCAACATCGGTAGTGTTTTCATTGGCCACTCCATTCATGATGATATAATTCTCTGCTTCTACCCTTGAAGTTACTGGTGGAGGATTTGGTGGTGGTGTGGTTCCGGTTGTTCCAATTTCAAACCAGTTAATGTTCCATCCATTGGTGGCAGCAAAGATTCTGATAGTTTGTGCTCCTGCAGGAAGAGAAACATTAGTACTTACTGTTTGCCATGACTGCAAACCTCCCGTTGCTGGTATACTTACCGTGGCAAGTACAATGCCTGCGCTATTCTTAACCTGTAATTGTCCTGCATTAAGTGAAGCTACTCTAAAGTTCATCGTGTAAGTACCTGCTGATACTACATTCACATTGTAATCCATCCAGTCGCCGGTTTCGATAAATCCTACATTTTGTCCTCCGCCTACATCCGAAGTAGATTCATTAGCGATGCCATTCATCGCTACCCAATTCTCGGCTTCATAAAATCCGGGTCTTATATTGACTGGTACATGCGACCAGTCAGACCATATACCATCACGCAGCACACGTGCATCATACACGCCGGCTGCAGTAACATTTAAAGTATTGCCTGTAGCTCCAGCGATCAGGCTTCCATTACGCCGCCATTCGTAGGCGGAGAAACCTGCTGTAATTCCTATGGTTTCATTGATTTGTTGTCCCGGGAAAAAGTTCTTAGGGCCTCCAATCATCCATGGATTTGAACTATAAGACCTATTGACAAAAGGCCAAAAGTCCTGTTCTGCCCATATGTTGTACCAGGTAGTGTGTGCTAAAGAAGGATAAAAGCTTACCCTGAAATTGCCACCATATTTGGACATGGTGTCCGCAACACGCTGGGTTTCCGCCGGCGTGGGATGTGCATCCTGACCACCTTGCGATACCCAAATGGGAGTAAATCTTTTCCTGCTAAAATAGGTGCTGGTATTCGCCCAGTTCACGAAATCAACAGGTGAGGACATGGGAATAGCTGAACTTATATAGGTTGGAAAAAGATCTAACATTTCCCAGGTACCAACACCACCCTCTGATAAACCATTTACTACTATGTGAAAAGGGTCTACTTTATTATTAGTGATCATATATTTCACGATATTCATAATATCGTTCAATATACCCTGGTAAAACACAGTTGGAGAGCTGGAAATGTGGTTTTGTAATTGAATGGCCAAAACATATCCATCGTATTGCCCGTTTTGAATGGCTGCATCAAATTGTGGTGGTCCCTGCAACAACTGAAAATGGTTGTCATAATTGTAAGAGCCACCACCTGGAGGTGGAGGTCCCAGATAAAGGGTGGCATTTTCGCCCTGTCCATGAAGGAAAACTATGATTGGATATTTTTTACCATCATTTGCAGTGGGGTTGTAAGTTTTCGGGAATTGCACACGGAATGAAAGTCCATTATAGTTGTATGCTTTGTAAACATTGCTATTCCAGCCCGGGTTTCTGGCCTGCACAGCACCGCCGGCCACATTTAGGGTTCTCACCCATTTTACCAATGGATTGAAATAGGAGGGAGGTGTTGGAGGCGATGAAGGATTGTATTCCACTACTGGATCTGCTGGATTAATAACACTCTGTGCTTCACTTTTCTGCACAAGCATACAGGCACACAGGCATGTGCTCAACAGAATTTGTCCGGTAACACGCATCATAATTAGGGGATGATGATTATAAAATTTAAATTTCTAATGACAGCTAAGAAGCGATTTGCTTTACGCCGGGCACATCAATGGAATTGGAGGAAGCGTTCAAAAGATTATTACACAAATGAATATCATTTTAAGCAAATTACAAGCCAGCTAAAGAATTGAAATTTACACGGTAATGGATATTATGACGAAAGAATAGGAATAAAAGCAAAATATTATTCCGGCTGTCCTATTTGTTCTAAAGCCATTTTAGATATCGCTATTTTAGGAAACGCTCGTTCGAATTCTTACCCATCAAAAGTTCTTTGATGTTATTTCAGATTAATTGGACTTGCATTACCCTTTTTCATGTGGTGAGGATTAGCGAATAATTATTCTATAAAATGTTACTGGTTTGATAACCCCCATTTTCTCAAGACAGCAACAACCTGATACTGACAATTCTATAAGGGGGAAGGATTCCACATTCGCCTGGTTGCTTACCAGGTGGTGCAAGTTGTTTTTTGGTTGGGTTTGTGAGTGAGTTAAAAGAATAACAGGCTATTGCCATTTATCCATCACCAGTTTTTTCTTTTCATCAAATTCGGCCTGGGTAATTACCTTGGAATCGAGTAGTGTTTTTAAGTCTTTGAGCTCCGCCACAAGCTTTGTTTTGTCCGCATAATTCGCGGCTTGCACATTCATGCTATCCAGTTTTGCTTTCAGCATGTTATTTTCCCTGGTAACCAGGTCCAGAGAGTCTTGTAAAGAGGTTCTAAGTACAGAAGTAGTTGAATCCCGGCTCGCACGGACTGAATCGACAATTTCAGGGAAACGGGCGGGATCAAAGTCGTGCAGCAGAACCTTTTCCTTTAAAGTTGTATACAACCCATAATATACCTGTTGATCTTTCGAAATAGAATCAACCTGCACCAATAGATCAGAGTTGGTTTTGGTTAGGGAATCAATGAGTACATCTTTTTGATCTACTTTCTTTTTCTTTTGTCCGAAGCATTGGAAAACGGCGAGGAGAAGCAGAATTACTATAAAATTTTTCATGATCGAAACGGTTTAGTTGAAAGATTTGAATTGACGATTTAACTTCAAATGCCGCCAAATTTCCTTTCTCATATCCGATCACCTGAGGATTTCGTTCATTAGCTGGAGCCTCTATGCGCCATGTGGTCTACTACCCGCGGCAATGCGTCGAATCCTTGTGCGGCTGAAGCGCCCCAAATAAAGACACGATTCAAAAGACAATTCCGCAAGCCAACCTGAGATTTGCTAATCCACACGTCTAACGCAGTGCGGCCAGTATTGATGGCGGCTGAACAAAGCAGTTGAAAATGATGGATTATGTAAAAACCGAGATACAGGACTTTCAAATTTGTTCCGGGGAAGGCTAAAATCTTTTAATGTGATTGACAATGTTCAGCGTGGCGAGAATTATTTCAGATTGGTTTTCATTTTATGGAGGATGAAATAAGAAAACGTGTTGCAGTAAGCGTACGGACAAGCTTTCAACATCAGGATCAGGACGAGGCCTTAGAACAATAGCCATAAAAAAAGAATAGGAACTTGTTTACAGTTCCTATTCCTTAATAAAGTATGTGTAGTGAAGTAAGTTATTGATTTGAATAAACTACTTTGAAAGTTCCATCGTTACTTATTGAGTATCCCGCACCATCGGAATAAAACGCTTTATAAGTAACGGTGTGGTTGGTTGTTTGTAATAAAGTACTTTGTTGGGCTAAGGCAGCCTGGTTGCTGGCTAACTTACTATAAAACTCAAACTTTCTCGCAATCGTTACCTGCACATACTGTTTTCCATCAACAGTAACATTTTGCGAAGTCTTTTGGCCCGGGGCTGCGTCGTTTAAATTAATCGGTACCCAATCATGGGCATAACCCTGGGCAGTAGCCAAAGCATCAAAATGAAGATCTTTTAAATAAGATTTGGAAAAATCCTCAATCAAATGCATCGCCCAGCTGTTTGCAAAATCTTTTGAATCAACTAATACGACAATATTTTCATACAAATCTAAGCGTAATGTATCGGTACTTACCCTCATTTTCACCAACTGGTCACCCGTTTCGTACTTCATGTAGTACTGTTTATTAGGATCGAGTTTGCCCTGTTCGTTGGGTTTAGTGCAGCCGACAATAGTAAGGATTGATAAGGCAAGGATTATTTGTTTCATAAAAAAAGTGTTTTGTCTTTGTAAGTTTACTTTATAGGTTAACATTATAGTTTTAAGTACGTGTACCTTGTGCACTGATAATGAGTGACTAAAACAGGATGGAATTTTAAAGGATGGAATTTTAATAACCGAATCTAAGATTATCCAAAATTTATGCCCGACCAGTTCTTTCGTCTACTATATATGAGTGCAAAATATGAAGTTTTAAAGATTATGTCAACTTCGGAAACATGATATTTTTTTAGGTTAATTGAACGGTTTATAATAAGGCTTCTGTGCCAATTGAAGCATAGGCCTGTCTCCACGGCTATCTCCATATGCAGATACTATATAATAATCTCTCAAATCATATACCTGGCTGATCCTGCTAACCTTCTCATCTCCATGGCAGTTTTTGCCCACAATTTTCCCCGTCAGTTTCCCGTCTTTGACTTCTAACCTGCTGGCTATTAATTCCAACTGTAAATTTTTCGTCCAGTTCTCAATCCAATTTTCGGGTGATGCCGATACCACTACAACGATCGTCTTGTTTTTTTTCAGCCGTTCAATCTCCTCCAGTGCTTTGGGTCGAATAAGTTTGGGTAAAACCTGCTTGGAAAATGTCTCACAATACTGCTTAAAAACTGTAACGGAAGTGTCATGAAAAAAAAACCTGAGTATTTTTTCTTTGGCAGATTGATTGGAAATAACTCCCAATTTAAATGCAACCAGGTAGGGTAGGTTTATAAAAAACCCAAGGTAAAAACGGAAACTGCCCTTGCTAAACCTTATGAACTCCAGCAGTGTATCTTTTTTAGTGATGGTTCCGTCAAAATCAAAAAAAGCAATTTCCTTCTTCACAATTTTTTCTTTTTAAAAATTGATTCCGGAATAGTAGTAATAATGAGCATGAGCCATTTCCAGAACCATTTCACATACACCACGTCTTTCTTGTTTTTGAATGCGCTATATACAGAAGTGGCTACTTCCTCCGGGTTTGCCGTTAGTAATTTGGGGAGTTGTAAATGCTCTGTCATTTTTGTATAAACAAAGCCGGGTATTACTGTTATTACATGTACTTTATTATGAAACAATTTATTTCTCAGCCCTGATAAATAGGCGGTAAAAGCAGCTTTTGCACTTCCATAAATATAATTGCTTTGCCTTCCCCTGTTGCCCGCTACAGAACTTATTCCTATAATAGTTCCATTTCCTTTTTCCTGATAATCCGCTGCTATAATATTTAATATAGAAACAGCACCTGTATAATTTGCATTAATTGTTTTGAACGTTTCATTCCAGTTTCCAATCACTTTTTCATTATCATTCATATAGCCAATTACATAAATAGTGACATCCGGTTTGGTTGAAAGAGAATGGTAAAACGAGTCATGCGATTCAAAATTCTCAGCATCAAAAGAATGGATAGAACAGGAAACTCCGGAACGAATTTCTATATCGGATTGAAAAGTTTTTAATTGATTAACATTTCGTGCTGCCAGCTGTATGGCATGTTTTTCAGAGGCAAATTTTCTTGCTATAGCAAAACCTATATCAGATGTTGCTCCTAAAATTAATACAGTGGACATGTGCTATTTTGTAATGTTCAGGCGGCCGGCCTGAATTGAATTGAATTTAAAATCGGGATTATATTTTTTGACGATGTCCAAAAATTTTGGTGCATTAGAATAGCCAGTCCAGAACATTTCTGATTTCATTCTTGCATCTTTTGAAAGGTACAGGCGACCGCCGTATTCAAGAACGATCTTATCCAGTTCATCAAGAAATTCGAACAAACCATCACGCACCGGGAAATCTAGTGCCAGGGTATAACCTTCCTTTGGAAAAGAAATCAAATCATCCTGTTTCCCGAAAACTTTTAATACAGTTAAAAATGAACCCATATTCCTTTCATTGATTCTCTTCATTATATCTACTAACCCTTGTTTGCTTTCCAATGGCAGAACAAACTGGTATTGTACAAATCCTCTTTTGCCATACATGCGGTTCCAGTTATGCATAGCATCTAAGGGATAAAAGAAAGGTTCGTAAGAAACTATGTTGTTGATTTCTTTTTTGAAGTTTTTTCCGTAAAACAAAAAATTAAAAGCTTTAACGGTGAACTGGTTCAACGCGAAGGACGGAAGATTTAATGGAAAATTGATCTTCATCTTTTTAGGTAGTGCTAACGGATTCTTTTTCTTTTGTTCGTCAAGCTCTGAGGCTTTGGCATGTTCGCCCAGTATTAAAATGCTCCGGCCAAAATTTTCACCCTTTTTCAAACAATCAATCCAGGCAACTGAATAGGTATAGTGTTTGTAATCTTCAAATAACTGTATAACCTCTTCTAAATTTTTTGCCTTGATTTGTTTTTGTTTGATATAAGAAGTTTCAATTTTCTTCAAATCAAATTTTACACGGGTGATGATGCCCGTTAACCCCATTCCTCCACAGGTTGCCCAAAAAAGATCGCTATTGACATTGGCAGAGCATGTAATAGTTTCCCCGCTCGAAATCACCACATCCATTTCAAGGACATGACGAGAAAAACATCCGTCAACATGATGATTTTTGCCGTGGACATCACTGGCAATGGCGCCGCCAACGGTTATGAATTTTGTACCTGGTGTTACTGGTAAAAACCAACCCTTTGGCACAATCACTTCTAAAATTTTGTCCAGCGTCAAACCAGATTGACACTCCAATATTCCTTTTTCGGTGTCAAAAGAAAGTATTTTATCATATTTAAGAGTAGATACAATATGATTCGCAAGTGAAGCATCACCATAACAACGTCCATTTCCCCTGGCAATGACTCCCTCCGAATGAAGAAGTGATTCCGCCAACTGTTCTTCAAATGTGAACGTTTTTTCTTCCGTTTCCATTACCGGGTAATTGCTCCAGTTGGCAATTGTTTTTTTCATTTGAAAATCGTTATGTCTTTCATGTAAATAAGTAAATAAAAACTGGCAATCCATAGGATTAAGCTCACCTGTATAAACCGGTCTTTGTAAAGGATCTTGGTTGGAGAACCTGACGCCGATTGAACAAAGATAATCTGGAGGTAGCGCATTATTCCCGCCAGTACAAAAAGGCAGGTATAATATAACCGGTACGTACCCATTCTTTTCAAAACTTCGGGAGACATTGTATACATCAGATAAGCTACAACAATGACAGAACACACCAAAGCGAGGGATACATTTAAAAAATCCAGATTGTAACCTTTAATTGCGCGACGCATGTCAGTTCCCGAAGATAATTTCAATAGTACATCGTCCCGTCTTTTTCCTATTGCCATAAAAAGAGCCAGAAGAAAAACCATTATGTTTAACCATTCGGAAACACCCACGTAAACAATTACTGCTCCGCCTTTAACGCGAAGTACGAATCCAATAGCAAGTATTATAATGTCCAGAATCGGGATGTTTTTCAGTCCAAATGAATAAACGAGATTGATGAAAAAGTAAATACTTAAAACAAACAAAAATTTCTCCCTAAGCAAATAGGCAATGGCAAATCCAGCCAGGATTAATAAAACACAAATAACGATCGATAATTTTTTTGACACGGCTCCTGATGCCAGAGGCCGCTTTGATTTTTCCGGATGTTTTTTGTCGTCTTCTATATCGCGGTAATCATTGATGATGTAAATGCTGCTGGCTATACAGCAAAATGCAATAAATCCTAAAAATAATTTGGGATAAAGGTTCCAGGCAAACAATTCTCCTGAGAAGAAAAGTGGAATAAAAAGGAACAGGTTTTTAGCCCAGTCCCTGGGACGGAGTAATTTTAAATAAGCCACAGCTAACTTTTAGATCGGGCGTAAAATTATACGTTCTTCATTAAACCGCATAATGGACATGAATGGCTGATTAAAAAAATCTATTGCATTGTTCTATCTTGGCGGCGGTTTTCACGATTTAGTTTATGATTAAAGAATTGACGAATCAAAGCAAGGATAAGTTATTTACTGTTCTGGAAATCTCTATCATCGTTTTGCTTGCCATTGTGCCCTTATTTATGGTTTTCCCATACAGGGTTAATATTTTTTTGTCCTGGGATGGCGCCTACCGTTTAAGTAAAGGACAGGTTCCATTCAAAGATTTTGGAATTCCAATGGGTTATATGTACTGGGTAGTTCCAGCGCTTTTCTTTAAGTTGCTTGGTCCTCAACTGATCACGTTAGTAAAAGCCCAGGTAGTAATCAACATAATTTCCGGATTTGCGTTCAGATCAATCTTGAAAAGTTTATCGGTTCAACCCGGCGTAAGACTTTTATGTGTTTTATTGTATTGTATTTCATTTTCGTTTTTTAATTTTTGGCCCTGGTACAACCATACGGTGATTGTTTACCAGATGATCGGAATTGCCTTCTTATTGAAATATTTTTTTACCGACACTAAACACTGGATATACCTTACACTGAGTGCTTTGTTCATTTTCTTTTCCTTTTTTACAAAACAGGATGGCGGTGCATTGGGTTTTGTAATATGCCTGATGCTTATTTTTTATTATTGTGTACATGAGAAAAAATGGAATCCATTAATTGTATTTATTTCATCTTTTGCAATTATTGCTTTTGCCATAATTGTTCCTTTATTACGTTTTGGTTTTAGCTATTGGTTTAATTCTGGACAGGCACCCCATACCTCCCGGGTTTCCATATTTGAAATACTTGATGAATCTCTTTACTCCTCACAATGGATAAAATTTTATTTACTGTTGATAATTGTAATGTTGTTGGCAACCTATAGAAGCCTTACACAACTTATAAACGATAAAAGAAATTTTGTTTTTCTTTTATTGACCCTGGGAATATTGGTGGAAGCTGCTGTTTTGCAGGTTACCAGTTATACTCCACCTGATAACAATGTATTTTACCACAGTTTTGCTTTTGCGTTTATTTTTTCAAACCTCGCCAGATATTTTAATCTTGATTTGTATAAACCCAGGCTGCTTTTTAGTATTGGTTTTTTTCTTCTTCTTTGGTGGAGCGGAGTATTTTGGAAATACATCCAGGGACCTATACAAAATGCGTTGGTAAATAATCGGGAGCAGACAAAAGAAAATATTGTCGACAGGCACACTTACATATTATATCCACCTTCGGGTGAGATACCTATGAATGAATGGACTTTTTCAAAGCTGCACTCCTTCGAAAAAATTCGCATGCCAAAACCTACTGTTGAAGGTATAAATCGGTTGTTAAACATGCCAATCGTTAAGAGTAATAAAAATTTACACGTACTCAATATGACGGAACTAACACCCTTGATAATGGAAATCCCTTATCAACAGGAAAGGGGAGTTGAAATTCCATTATGGCATCACCTGGGGGTAAGTATGTTTAATAAACAGGCAGAGATGTACGAAAGGAAAATAATAAATAACCAATACGACCTGGTATTGTTTGAATATATCCCGTCGCTTAATAATTTTTATCCGTTTCGTATACGGGACACCCTGGTAAACCATTATCAAAAAGTAGATTCTTTTCCTGCTCCACGTAGAGGAAACACTCAGGGAAAAATTGAGATTTTTGTAAAAAAATAATTAGTATCTTGGCTTTCACTTTGCTCGTGCCCATGAGCTCGCTCAGCCTAAAAAAATAAAGTTTTCCCTTTTAAACCCTACTGTGTTTTTTAGATGGATTTTTTTCATTGATTAACCGATGAAAAGGTCTTATTCATCTATTACACACTGTAGTTAAGCTCTTAGTTATTTTATTTTGCCAACTGAATGAAAAAACTCGGGGGTTTTGGCACAATTATGGCTGATTGCGGACAATTCACCTCGTTATTAATAATGTAGAATTTATTCGTTGATTTTTTTAAAGCTACCATCTTTATGAACTACCGATTCGGACTCCGTCTGCGTATTGCCGCAGTAGTTACCTTTTTATGTTTTGTTTTCATTACCAACGCACAAGTTCAATCGCCGAGACATACTACTGTCAGCGGAGCTTGTGGAGGTTATTTTGAGTATTTGCCGCAAGGTTATAACAGTAACAACTGGCAGAGCTATCCATTAATTATTTTTATTCATGGTTTATACGAAGGCGGTAATGGTACTACCGACCTTGGAAATATTTTAAATTGCTGGACCTCTCTCCCAAGGTTAATCGCAAATGGCGGTTTCCCCAATTCATTCAATGTAGGAGGTCAAAACCATAGTTTTATTGTACTTTCTCCTCAATTCAGGTGGTGGCCATCAGCTTCTGATGTTAACGATGTTATTGATTATGCCACCAGAACTTACAGGGTAGACCAATCCCGAATTTATGTAACCGGGCTAAGTATGGGCGGCGGAGCCACCTGGGATTTTGCCGGTGCATTTCCAACAAAAGCAGCAGCTGTTGTACCTGTTTGCGGTGCAGCCGGGCCCGACGCCGGGAGGGCACAAGCGATTGCCTCTGCAAGACTGGGCGTTTGGGCAACACATAACCAGGATGACTGGTCTGTTCCTACCTCCAATACAACTGGCTGGGTAAATATACTGAGACAGGATGGTGCCGATGTTCAATCGACAATTTTCCAGGCTTCCGGTCACGATGCTTGGTCAAGAACTTATGATCCGGGTTTTACACAAAACGGAATGAACGTTTACCAGTGGATGTTAATGCATCAAAGATCGGGAGGAGGCGGTTCTCCTGCACCTGCACCTAACCAGTCGCCAACTGCCAATGCAGGAGGTAATCAAACAATAGCATTACCTGCTAACGCAGTGACACTATCGGGTACTGGTTCAGATCCGGATGGCAGCATAAGCTTTTATGAGTGGAAGCAAACTTCTGGTCCTTCGCAGGCACATATAGCATCCGCTTATTCTGCAAATACCCCGGTTTACAATCTTGTAGAAGGAAATTATGTGTTTAACTTAAAAGTTACTGATAACAGGGGCGCTACTGCTACAAGCGATGTTACCGTTACGGTAAATGCTTCGCTTGCTGTTTCAATACCTCCAAACGGTTCCAGAATAGAAGCAGAGAATTACTCTAACATGAATGGCGTACAAAAGGAGAACACTTCCGACGCAGGTGGAGGACAAAATGTAGGATATATAGATTATGGCGACTGGATGGATTACAATGTAAATTCTTCCGGTGGTACTTATGCCATTAATTTAAGAGTAGCTACTCCAGCGGGAGGACAGCTACAGATAAAGAACAGTGCAGGAAATGTACTTGCCACAGTCACCATTCCAAATACGGGGGG
>Ga0193740_1000203_pt1 | contig 17088 bp, 14 predicted proteins | sample L2s1metaG_FD_145072 | JGI IMG/M metagenome (GOLD analysis project Ga0193740, IMG submission 145072) | Soil microbial communities from a riparian zone of the East river system, Colorado, United States - L2s1 | ecosystem: Environmental > Terrestrial > Soil > Riparian zone | place: USA: East River... | reverse complement strand
TTGATCTATCGCATTAACACTGTTGAAATCGTTGTGCCACCTTTGCGCAAAAGAGAAACTGATATTTTACTGCTGGCAAAACATTTCAGTAGAATATACTGCTCTAAATATTTAAAGCCCGAACTGGAGTTTGATAAATCGGCGGTTGAAAAAATGATGAATTATCATTATCCCGGTAATGTTCGGGAGTTGCAGTACACCATCGAAAGAGCGGTGATTATGGCAGAGGATACAAACCTTTCGTCAAGGGACATCATCTTCTCGCCCATCGAATCGACCCCCGCAGCATCGGAGGTTGTTTTTACCAACCTCAGTGCTGTGGAAAAAAACACAATTCTAAAGGTGATCGAAAAACACAATGGCAATATTTCAAAAGCAGCCAAGGAATTGGGAATTACAAGAACAGCTTTGTACAGGAGGCTGAGTAAGTATGATATTTAAGGCCCGTCCCCTGTCCCCCGGTGGGGGAACTTAGGTGGAAGAAACTTTTTAGATTCGATTAGTTCTTTAATATAAAGTTGATTGTGTAGCAAACAAATTGCTACTATCATCGTCCGTTGCCTGCCTGCCGGCAGGCAGGTGTCACTCACTTGTGCGTTCAGGACTTTATTGAACAAAATATGAACCACAAAGAAGCACAAAGAAGAGAAACACAAAGAGCACAAAGGAACCAAAGACGGCACTGAGATTTCTCTGTGTTCTCTGTGTAAAACTTTGTGCTCTCTGTGGTTCAAAAAAGTTCTAAACATAGAGCACAAATAATTCATTTATTAAAAACAAATCCGTGTAAAAACCAATCGCACCAGAAAATGTCAAATCCCAATAACGAAACAGTTAATTTAACCTCCCCGGTTGCGGAAGAAAAAATCATATCACCTTTTAAGAGGTATGGCAATGGCTCGCCTTTTAAAAGTACTGTAGGTTTTCAATGGAGAATTCTACTGAGAGTGTTGTTTCTTTTCGTTACTCTTTCTACGGCTTCATTCTTTTTGGTAAAACAATGGCATTTATACCTGGCCCTCATTTCACCAATAATAATCTATCAATTGGTTGAATTAATTCGGTTTCAGAAAAAAACCCACGAAGAACTGAATGAATTTGTAGAAGCCATTCATTACCGGGATTTCTCCAGGTATTTTGATGTAAAGCATGCCCCGGCCGATATTCAATCATTACGGCAGGGCTTTAACGAGATCAACACAACGTTTAAAGTAATCAGCAAGGAAAAGGAAACACAATACCAGTACCTGCAAAAAATACTTGAGCTTATCGATACAGGTATTCTCTCTTACGAAATGGAAACCGGCGAAATCGTGTGGATGAACGAATCATTAAAAACCATGTTGCAGCTACCCTATTTAAAAACCATTTACTCTTTTGAAAAAAGAGATCGTGTTTTATTTGAAGAAATCATCAGCCTGCAACCTGGTGAAAGTAAAATAGGCACTGTTCACCTGGAGAAATCATTTTTTAAAGTCTTGTTATCCGCCACTGCTTTTCAAACCGATGGTAAAAAATACAAACTCGTCGCATTTCAAAATGTAAACGAGGCCCTCGACGAAACAGAATCAAAGGCCTGGCAAAAATTGTTGAGCGTAATGACGCACGAAATCATGAATTCTGTTGCTCCCATCTCCTCGCTGGCCGATACGCTAAAAAACCGCCTGCAAAAATCCGTTGAAGAACCCACTGATTCTGCAGCACTTGAAGACCTTGAGATCGGCATTGAAACCATCAAACGCAGAAGTGAAGGATTATTGAAGTTTGCGCAAACTTACCGGAACCTGAATAAGATAACCAAGCTGAATTTAAAAAAATTGTATGTGCGGGATTTGTTTGGTAATCTTCACCAGCTTATGCAACCCACACTGGAACAAAAAAATATTGACCTGGAGATCATATTGCGTGAAACTGATCTTGCCTTTGAAGCCGACCCAAGTCTAATTGAACAGGTACTAATCAACTTAATTGTAAATGCTATTGAGGCGGTAAAGGAGCAGGAACACCCCCGCATTGTATTATCTGCAGAAGCGTCAGGCAAAAAAGTAATTTTAAAAGTTGCTGATAACGGTGTAGGCATGCCCGAAGAGTTACTGGATAAGATTTTTATTCCATTCTTTAGTACCAAAAAAAGCGGCAGTGGTATCGGATTAAGTTTGTGTAAACAAATTGTTATGCTACACCGGGGAAATATACAGGTGCAATCGGTGGAAGGAAAGGGAACGGTATTCTCTCTTCAATTTGGTTGATTCTGCGTTTTATAAATAACTAATTTGCCAAAGATTATTTTTCTTCAATTAATCTTTGCTACATGAGAAAAATCTTTCTTGCACTGTTGCTGACAAATACCCTGCTATGTTTTGCACAGGTCAATAAAATTCCGGCTAAGGTTGCGTCAAAAGTTTTGCTTCCCAATGGATGGAGCTTATCCCCTGCAGGAAGAAGCATTCCCCTTGGTGATCTTCCGCTGAACATTGCCGTATCCTCTTCCAAAAAATGGATGGCAGTGACCAATAACGGTCAAAGCACGCAGACCTTACAGCTGATCGATATAAAAACTGAAAAGCAATTGGATTGGGTGGAAATCCCAAAGAGCTGGTATGGTTTGAAATTCGGAAGTAACGATAAATATCTCTATGCTTCCGGTGGCAATGACAACTGGATTTTAAAATATGAAATCGTAAACAATAAGTTGAAGCTTCGTGACAGCATTATTCTTGGGAAAAAATGGCCTAACAAAATTTCTCCTGCCGGATTTGATATTGATGAAGCAAGACAGCTGCTTTATGTTGTTACAAAAGAAAATAACAGGCTCTATATCGTTAATCTGAAAACCAAACTAAAAACAGATTCCTTATCCCTGGGAGGCGAAGGTTACACCTGCCTTCTTTCGCCTGATAAAAAGCAATTGTACATCAGTTGCTGGGGTTGCGATAAACTAATCATCTTCGATACCTGGAAAAAAAGAATTTACCGTGAGTTCCAGTTAGGAGATAACCCCAATGAAATATGTGTTAGTAAAAACGGCACCTGGTTGTATGTTGCCAATGCAAACGACAATAGTGTTTCTGTTATCAATATAAAAAAGGAAGTACTGGTTGAAACCCTGAATGCAGCACTTTATCCCAATGCTCCAAGTGGTTCCACAACAAATGGCCTGGCATTGAGTGAAGATGATAAAACACTATTCATAGCCAATGCAGATAACAATTGCCTTGCGGTTTTTGATGTATCCAACCCGGGACAAAGCAAATCGAAAGGTTTTATTCCGGTGGGATGGTATCCAACAAATGTAAAAGTTGTTGGAAAAAAGATTTTAGTCGCAAACGGAAAAGGATTCAGTTCCCTGGCCAACCCTCACGGGCCAGATCCCACCAAGCCGGATGCTGTATGGTATCAACATGGTGATACCAGTGCAAAACAGGAACAATATATTGGGGGATTGTTCAAAGGCACATTGAGCATTATCGATGTACCAACTGATAAACAAATGAGCTCTTTTTCCGAAGTTGTTTATCAGAACACTCCCTATTCAAAAGAAAAAGAGTTAACTGCACATGCAGAGGCTGAAAATCCAATCCCTCAAAAGGTTGGAGAAAAAAGTCCAATCAAATATGTGTTCTATATCATCAAAGAAAACAGGACGTATGACCAGGTGCTAAGTGATATAAAGGAAGGAAATGGTGATACATCGCTGCTATTATTTGGTGAGAACATTACCCCTAACCAACATACACTTGCAAGGGAATTTGTACTGCTTGATAATTTTTATGTAGACGCGGAAGTTAGTGCAGATGGACATAACTGGAGTATGGGAGCTTATGCAACGGATTATCTTGAAAAAAACTGGCCTACCAGTTATGGTGATCGCGGGGGAAGTTATGATGCTGAAGGAACCCGTGCTATTGCCAATAATAAAAACGGATTTATTTGGGACAATTGCCGGCGAAATAATGTGAGCTTCAGAACCTATGGTGAATTTGCAGATGACTACAAACCCAATATTCCCGTGCTGCGTGGGCACTTCTGTCCCTATTTTACCAGTTGGGATCAACGTGTAAGAGATACGACCAGGGTTAATCAATGGAAACGGGATTTTGATTCCATGCTGGCGATTAACAAAGTGCCCCAATTAAATACCCTGCGTTTGATCAATGATCATACAGAGGGCCTGGCAAAAGGAAGGCCAACACCATTTGCTCATGTAGCTGATAATGACCTGGCAGTAGGAATGTTTATTGAACACTTAAGTAAATCACCCATCTGGAAAGAAAGTGTTGTTTTTATTTTGGAAGATGATGCCCAGAACGGTGCCGACCATGTTGATGCGCACAGGAGCATCGCCTTTATCGCAGGACCATTTGTAAAAAGAGGTTTTATAGATCATACAATGTACTCCACCACTTCAATGATCAGGACCATTGAATTGATCCTGGGATTACCGCCCATGTCACAATACGATGCTGCAGCAACCCCCATGTGGAGATGCTTTTCAAACACACCCAATCTTAAACCATTCCTGGCGCTACCTGTTTCGGTTGATTTAAATCTAAAGAATGTTGCTATTAATGAATGGCAAAGACGCTCGGAGAAGTTCAATCTTTCCAAAGAAGATGCTGTTCCTGACCTGGAATTTAATATTGTATTGTGGCATGGGATCAAGGGAAGCCATGTTCCTTTCCCGGGACCAAGAAGAGCTGCATTTGTGAGACTAAGCGAGAAAGAAGAAGATGATGATGATTAGAAATGTGGCTAAAGCCAGATCATTTATTTATTTGTATCCGCTGGCTAAAGCCAGCGGGAAGTGAATCTTGAAGCAAGCGGCAAGTGATTTTTTTGATCGGCTAAAGCCAGCGGGAAAGTGATTCTTAAGCAAGCGGCAAGTGAGTCGAGAGGGAAGTCTTATCTACTGGCGCAATTTTTAAATAAATTAATCACAGAATTCATTTGCCACCCACCGGCAATAACTGAATACTGTTGAGGGGATTTAATCGGTTCCCGTCATCTTTAGATGACGGGATAATATTCTCTATTTTGTATTGGCTTTAGCCACATTTAATTCTTAATTTAAGTCTAAATTATTTAAATGAGTTGGGTAAGTATTTGGGTTCATGTTGTTTTCGCAACAAAGAACAGAGAACAGTTTTTGCATTCCGGAATTAGAAAGCAAGTTTTTCAACACATCAAACAAAATGCCGAAGGAAAAGGTATATGGATAGATAGTGTCAATGGTTACACTGACCATGCTCATTGCTTAATTTCACTAAATAAAAACCAAACAATCAGTGAAGTTGTGCAATTAATTAAAGGAGAATCCTCTTTTTGGATCAATAAAAATAATCTCGCTCAAACTAAATTCTCCTGGCAGGATGATTACTGGGCTGTGAGTGTAAGTGAAAGCCATTTGAAGGCCATAAGAAATTACATTTTTAACCAGGAAAGCCATCACAATAAGAATACATTCACTAAGGAAATTGATGAATTCATGAGCAAATACGGATGGAAACTTGTCTCAGAGACTAATCATCAATAGTTCAACTTCTTTTTCATTTCGTTCCATTTTTGAAGCAATATCCACGCTCAGAGCATCAATGAACCTGTGGGCTAGTGATGAAAAATGGAGCATGTCCTGTATAGTTGGCGGTTTTCCGAACCCCTCCATTACTCAAGGGTTGTTAAGAAAGTCTTACCGCACCTACTGTTTTTTACCTGCGCGGTTGATACTTCATGCGCCATTTTGAGTATGCCATATAGAGAAGTATCGGTGTACGCCAGGGATTGAAAAAGAGCAATAGTTCAACAACAGTTTAAGAAACCTTGTGATCAATAGGAATTTAGTCCGGCAATTACGGCCATCAGATCCTGACTAAAGAAACAATATATTTTAGGCGAAGCATCCTTTTGACTGCATTGAACGTTATAACAAAAGAATGAAAGTCGCTTTTATTACCAGGTCTACATTGTATAAAGTTCCGGGTGGTGACACGGTACAGATAATGGAAACAGCTGATCATCTGCGTAAGCTCAATGTTGAAATCACTGTCTTTTTATCACATCAACAAATCAACTATAAAGAATTCGATTTGCTGCATTTTTTTAATCTCATAAGACCTGCAGATATTTTATACCATATACAAAGGACCAATACACCTTATGTTATCTCACCCATTTTTATTGATTACTCTGAATATGATAAAAATTACCGTAAAGGATTTGCGGGTTGGGTACTTAAAAGGTCTTCCTCTTCTGAATATATTAAAACGGTGGCCAGGTGGCTTTTGCTAAATGATAAATTACAGAGCAAACAATATTTATGGAAAGGTCAGCGGAAAACGATACGTGAAATACTTGAAAAAGCAAGAATGATATTGCCTAATTCAATGAAAGAGTATAAAGCTTTGGAAACTTCTTTTTTAGTATCAAAGCCATTTGCTGTAGTTCCCAATGGGATTAATGAACAGATATTTTCTACTGATCATTCAGTTCCAAAAGATGAAAGGCTTGTTGTCTGTGCAGCCCGAATTGAAGGAATAAAAAACCAGGTAAACCTGGTCAAGGCGCTTACCAATACTGGTTTTAGTGTTGTTTTGATTGGTGACGCAGCTCCTAATCACAAACGTTATTACCAAGTATGTAAGCGCATAGCAGGGCGTAACATAACTTTCACCGGCAGGCTTAGCCAGCACCAGTTAGCGAATTATTTTAAAAAGGCAAAAGTGCATGTATTACCCAGCTGGTTTGAAACATGTGGACTTTCATCATTAGAGGCTGCAGTATCGGGATGTAACATTGTGGTAACAGACAAAGGATTTACCAGTGAATATTTTGGTGATGATGCGTTTTATTGCGACCCGGGCTCTCCAAAATCCATTTACGATGCTGTATCGGCTGCAGCAACCAGCGTGGTTTCAAACAAACTCAGTGAGAAAATCACAAAACACCTTACCTGGTCACATGCGGCTAAAAAAACGTTGGAAGCATATAAAACTTCATTGAATAAATAGTATGATGCGTCTTAAAATCGGCATACTTGGTTGCAGGGGTATTCCCAATGCCTACGGAGGCTTTGAAGAATTTGCTGAAAAACTTTCGGCAGGTCTGGTTCAAAAGGGCCATGAAGTTTTTGTCTATAATTCCAGCCTTCACCCTTATAAAAAAAACCAATGGCAGGGTGTCAATATTATTCATTGCACTGATCTGGAAGACAGGCTTGGTGCTGCCGGACAATTTATTTATGACTGGAACTGCGTTAACGATTCGGGAAAACGAAATTTCGACATTCTTCTTCAATTGGGTTACACCAGTAACTCCATCTGGCATTGGCGCTGGCCTAAAAATTCAATTCATGTAGTTAATATGGATGGCATGGAATGGAAGAGAACCCAATATTCTAAAGCAGTGAGAAGATTTATAAAAAAAGCGGAGGCATTGGCTGCAAAACATGCCGACTATCTGGTAGCCGATTCTCCCGGCATCCAGAAACATATTCTTGATACTTACCAAAAACCCTCTGCGTACATTCCTTATGCAGCGGAGATATTTGACAACCCGGATACTTTACTATTAAATCAATTCTGCCTGTGTCCCTATCAATATTACCTGGTTGTTTCAAGGTTAGAACCCGAAAACAATGTAGAAATGATCATTGAAGGGTTCATGAAATCAAAAAAAGACTATGTGCTGGTTATTGTTGGCGGGATCAATAAATATGGAAAACATTGGAAGGAAAAATATGCCTGTGAAAAAATAAAATTTGTGGGCTCCATTTATGATAAAAATATTTTGAACAACCTCCGGTATTTTTCAAGGCTTCATTTCCACGGGCATTCGGTGGGCGGAACCAACCCTTCTTTACTGGAAGCAATGGGCTGCGGGTGTACTATTGCTGCACATGACAATATCTTCAATAAAGCGGTCCTCGGAGTTGACGCAGAATATTTTTCAGACAGTACTGAAGTTTCTACTATCCTGAACTTGGAAAACTATTCAACTGGCACAAAAGCTATAAAAGAAAAAAATCTCAATAAGATCCGTGAAATATATAACTGGGAAAACGTAGTTGCCGCCTATGAAAGACTAATGATCAAAGCTGTGCAGAAAAGAGCAAATAGCACCGGCCAAAAGCTTAGTAAAATCAGTTCATTTATGCAGCCATTTCATGAATTGAATTTTACGGAAGCCAGTTCCGTTAAGCAACCGAATTAAGTTTTCTCCGTTTTTAGTACTAAATACTCCCATTAATTGTGTGTCAAGCAGGACATATTAGCCACTCTCTCTTATTTCGACATATTTGATTATCCACTCACTCAAACTGAAATTGCTCAATTTCTAAAAATTACATTCGACCAGGAGGAGTTCATAACAGCGCTTCATAACCTTGTCATGGAAAACTGGATCTATAAATTTGATGAGTTTTATATGTTACAGCACAATTACTCATTGGTGCAAAGAAGAAGAAAAGGGAATTTCCAGGCTAAATCGATGTTGAAAACAGCAGGAAACATCGCTGAATTTCTTTCGCGTTTCCCTTTTGTTAAGGGAGTTGCGGTTTCAGGTTCTCTTTCCAAAAATTTTGCGGATGAAAATTCGGACATCGATTTTTTTATCATTACCGAAAATAATAAACTTTGGCTGGCAAGGACCTTCATGCATTGTTTTAAAAAGGTCGCTTTTCTTTTTAAAAAACAGCATTGGTTTTGTATGAATTATTATGTTGATGAAGAAATGCTGGAAATAAAAGAAAAGAATATTTATACGGCCACCGAGATAGCGACACTCCTCCCCTTGCGCGGCGTTACAGTGTTCCAGGAATTTTTCAGGCAAAATGCATGGAGCAGGAGCTTTTTGCCAAACCATAGCTTACGAATTTCTTATGTTGAGGAGACCAGAAATCCGTTTTACAAAAACCTGGTTGAGTTTCTTTTCAGAAATTCAGTTGGAGATTTTCTTGACCAGTTATTAATGAAACTTTCTTTATACCGGTGGAACCAAAAAACAAGGTCCGGTAAACTAAATAAGCGGGGAACTACCATGGGGTTAGATGCTGCCAGGCATTATGCAAAGCCCAGCCCCCTATCCTTCCAGAAAAAATTTATGGAAATGTATGAGAAAAAAATATTCAATTTGTTCTGCCGCTATGAAAATAGGGCAAAAACTGTTTTTTAAATTGTAAGATGAATTCTCTTTCCGTAGTTATTATAACCCGAGACGAAGAAAACAATATTGTTGATTGTATCCGGTCTGCCAAACTGGTTTCGGATGAAATTATTGTTGTGGACACCGGAAGTACAGATCAAACAATGAAGCTTGCCATTGCATTAGGCGCAAAAGTGTTTTCTATTCCCTGGGAAGGTTATGGTTTTTCCCGAAACTACGGTGCTGAAAAAGCCAAAAACAGCTGGATACTGGCGCTTGATGCTGATGAAAGGATTAGCCCGGAATTAGGCCTGTCCATACACAGGATGAAATTTACTGACGTTAACTGCATATACAGATTCAGGCGCAAAAATTATATAGCCGGAAAAAAGATATGCTTTGGTACTCTGGGGTTTGAAACTGTAAAAAGAATTTATAACCGTAATTACGCTAAGTGGGACCTAACCCTGGTACATGAAAAGCTGCAATCGTATCAACCTTCTAAAAAGTTGATCACCGGGTATATTGATCATTTTGGATTGAAGAATGAGGAAGATTATAAAGCAAAAGCCGTTTTATATGCACAGATGAGTGCTGAAAAATATTTTCTGCAAGGCAGGAAAACACATTTTTTAAAAAGATTCCTGTCACCCATCTTTAATTCAGTCAAATCCTACATTTTACAATTGGGTTTTTTGGACGGGCACAATGGGTGGATATCTGCAAAAATGATTAGCTACTACTGCTGGCTCAAATATTTTAGTTTGCATCAACTATCGAATAAATCAAAAATCAGGGAAATCGGTTTTTCATCAAAACCACGCGTTAAAAGAGCCTGATCATTTTTTTCGAAATGAGATGATATAGTAATCTCCAATCCTGTTCCATGGCCAGCGGGCCTTCCATTTATCTTCCTTATTTACCAGGAACCGGAAAGTTGCCGGGTGGTTTTCTCCAAATTTTTCAATATAAGATGGGGGAACGATTGTACACAAGCCTTCGAGACTTAAAAACTCAAAGTTGTCGCGTAAACATTTTTTTACGAATGAAGGCGGATAATACCAACACTTAAAAAAATGCCCTTCCACCTGTGCGTTTCGTCCATTGCCGGCAAAAAATCGCCTGAATGCAGTTTTAAATTTGCCCTTAAATAATAGCAACGTTTCCCATAAACAAAAATTGGAAATGATTACCAAAGTGATTATTCCGCCTTTTTTTACAAGACCATCAAGTGAACGCAAAACTTTTTCCAGTTCTGCGGAACAATTCAATCCCCCAAAATTTGAGTACACATAATCAAATGCCTTCTTATTTTTTAATAATGGCAGTTCTGTAAATGAACATTGTTCTGTTGTTATCCTGCTTTCAATAGCCTTACCATCAATCTTTTTCCTTAAAACGCCGAGCATTCCCGTCGAAATATCGGTAGCATGAACTGTAAATCCTGCCTGTGCAAAGAATATGGCATCGTCACCCGTTCCGCAATTTAGTTCGAGCATCGAGCCATTGTTCTTTGCATAATTCAAGATATGACTTCTGACCCTGCTCCTTTTATATTGAATAATTGCATCGCCGGTATATAATTGATCAAAAACGCCGGACTGCTTTGTAAAAGCACCCGATACTTTTATTTCGTTGGTATGATTTGACAACATACTCACGGCCTTTGCAGTTGCCATAGTTTTATCCTGGTGACTACCAACGATGGAATGACATAAATACCTGACAACATTTTTTTAAGAGAGGTCCAATTAAGTTTGAGGGGCTGCCTGAGTATCAAAAGGAAATTCTGGTAAGCAAGATTTCTCTTAAAGTTTTTATGTACATACCGGTGCAATTGTTTGTAAAAAGATGGCTGGTAAGTATTACGGAACATCAATGCCAATTCATCCGAATCTGTCCAATTGGATTTTTCTTTAAGCTGCTCCCTTACTTTTTCATAGAAGACGGTTCCGGGCAAAGGGTAAGAAACAGAAACACCAATTTCATGTGGTCTTAACCTGTTAATCATTTTTATAGTAAGTTTTATATCGCTCATGGTTTCATCTAAATACCCAAACTGGATAAAGAAAGAAGGTTTTACGTGATTTTTTTTCAGGAGATGAGTTGCCTCTTCAACCTGCTGAATGGTTATTCCCTTGTCCATGGCATCCAGTATTTTTTGCGAACCACTTTCAGCCCCCATCCAAACGTTATCGCAACCGGCACGGGCGAGTGCACTCACATATTTTTCCTGTACTAAAAGGTCGGCCCTTGATTGAATTTTAAATTTGAACCTGAGATTTTCCTTTGCAACCAGGTCTGCAAACTCATTCACCCATCCGGGCTTTAGTCCGAAAATATCATCACAAAACCAAATGTGGTCTATTTGGAATTTTTCATACAGGTATTTGATCTCATTCACAACATTTTTTGGGGAACGTGCATGATATCTGTTACCGTAAATTGGCTTGGCACACCAGTTACATTTGAAAGGACAACCACGGGTAGTTGCAATGTTGATGGAAAAAAAACCTGCATGTTGAAGCCACATTTTTTTATATGGTGTGATATCTAACATATCCCATGCAGGCATGGGCAAGCAATCGAGCTCATTCATTACTTTTCTTGGAGCTGTCTTAATATATGCATATTGCTTTTTAAAAGCGATACCCGGAATAGACACAAAATCTTGCTGTTCACACTGGAGGGTTTCAATTAATTCGAACATGGTTTGCTCTGCCTCGCCTATCAAAATGAAATCGGCACCTGCATCCAGATATTGTTCATAGTGATCCGATGAATCACTGCTGGAAACAATTACTATAGCACCTTCCTTTTTTGCAAATCCAATCATTTTAAATGCTGCGGCCCGCATATTGGTCAAACACATTTTCGTCAGGTAGTTAAATCCATCATCATAAATAACAAAATAGCGGGGAAGTTTTTCATTGATTACAGGAAGAATCTCCTCCGCTCCCTCTGAAAACTGCACATCTTGTAATGAGACATCATAGCCTTTTTCCCGCATAACGGCAGCTGCATACAGGGTTCCCAACGGCGCATAGGGTTGACCGATCTTTAACTGTTTTGGATCAAACTTTAAAAAATAGGAATGAGTAAATAAAATTGTGTTCATTTTATTGGATTTGCAGGGTTCATCCGTGCCGGTAGATTTAAATAACAAACGCAACGCTTACAGGTATCATTCTCATCCATGTTCAGTTGCTTGCGAAACTCCATTGCTTTTTCACCATTCAAAACATCCGTTAATAAATGATCCCTGATATTACCAATTGATGGATGAAAAAAACAAGGCCTCACCATGCCATCAGCTTCTATCACAGCAGACACCCAGGGTGCATTGCATTTTTTATAAGGGAACTCACAGAGGTTATGAATCGCACAATAGTAGGTAAAGATCCTGTTTAACTTTTCTGAAGACTCGGCTATAAATCCTGAATCGATGTCCTGCTTATATTTTGTAGTTATCTCATCTAAAACAGTTTTAAATTCAGATAGCTCATTCAGGTGAATTGCTATATCCATTTGCTTCTCTTCTGTCCATAACTGTTCACGGTTAAAAGCATGACTACTTACATCGGCAGGCAAAAAACTGATCCGATCCACTCCCATTTGTTTAGCACTATCAATAATCCCGGGCCATTGCCTGAAATTTAACCGGTGTATCACCGTTCTTGCAGATATTCTGAAAGAAGGGTTTTTAGATTTGAGATACTGTGAACCTTCTTTTAGCCTGGTATATGCACCATTAATATTGCGAATAGTGTCATGTGTTCCCTGGTCGCCGTCCAATGAAACGATCAACTCATCAACCCATGCTAAAATATTTTCTGCATTTTTTTTAAGGGTAAGTCCCGTTGATAATAACGTAATAGAAAGATTTTCCCTCTTTAGCAATTGACAAAGCGAAAAGAAATTCGGGTTAAGTAATGCTTCACCACCCGACATCACAATTTGTTTGGTACCCAGGCTTTTTAAAGATGAAAGCAGTGATTTGATATCATCCCCGGTTAACTGCTTTAAATTCTTATTTCCCTTCCAGATATCACACATAACACATTTACAATTGCAGGCACTGTGGGGCATCAATATCACTATGGGCAAAGCAGATATCCTGTGTGTTTGCAAAGTTCTGTAGCGCTTATAGGTTTGATATATTGATTGGCCAATCATTTTTTAATACATATCCAGTGAAAAGGAAAATTCTTTTTCAATATTTTATTGATCATTGAACCGGGATCATAAAAGATCCAGTGCCTGAATGGCTCCAGGTCTTTTAACGAATGATGAAAATAATACTGCTGCATTTTGTCAAAGCCCTTTTCATGAAAATATTCATAGCTTCTCTGTTGCGCTTCCATTAATTGTTCTTCGGCGTAAAAATGGGAATCGATTATATGTATTTCTCCATTTTGGGTTAACCTTCCCAAAACAGATTTAATAATACCGGGAAGAGACGGGAAATACTGAATGGACGCAGCAAAAACAACAATATCGAATTTGTTGTTGCGTAGAATATCAGAATTGATGTCGCCATAAACAAAGGAAAGGTTGGGTATTGCCGCAAACACTCTTTCAGCCTGCTGCAACTCCAGAAGGTTCATGTCCAGGCCCGTAACATTTGAAAACGGAATTTGGGATAGTTGGTAAGATAGCCACCCATTTCCGCAGCCCACTTCCAATATTTTCAGAGGTTTGTTTTTATCCCGCAGATACCGCAATAATTTTTTACAGGAAATCTTCCTGGCCTCCCATTCCTTCCAGTGAATATGCTCTTTGGCTATTTCCGGCAGCCATGCCACCTCCTCGTCGGTATAAATTCTTTTTTCGAAGCCTCTCAGCTTAATGTAAAGTTGTTCAAACTCATTGGAGTGGTGAAGCGTTATTTTATCGTTAGCTTGCCAACTCATTCCGGGATTTGAATTTTGAAAATATAATTCCGCTCCACCAATGTTTTTTGAGTATGCACACACACCAAATCAAATAAATTTGCCTTAGCCATTCGGCTTATCATTTCCAGGTCACAGCCATCGCATAAAACCATCAGTACATTTGAATGCCTATGTATAAAGCCCTTCAATCCTGCAAATAACTTTTGAAAATACTCTCCATTTTCGCCGCAATACCAGGCATATTCAGATGCGGCTAAAGGCTTCTTTTTATAATATGGCGGATTAATTACAACAAAATCAAAATAGCGGAGAGGCATATTATCGAACACATCCGATTGATAAGTTTCGACTTCAACCTGGTTTTCTGCAGCATTTATTTTCACACATTCAATGGCAATAGGATTAATGTCAGTGGCAACCACCGATGCACCTTCCTTCGCAGCATAAATACTTAACAGGCCACTGCCTGCACCTAATTCCAAAAAGTTTTTTTTGTTCAAATGCTCTTTTGCCAGGTAGCGCATCAACAATTTAGTACTGAAAAACAAACCAGGATGAAATACTTCGGGTGGAATTTCAAGAGTAATTCCTTTATATGAATACGTTCTTGTTTTGGAAAGATATTTTACAAGCAAAGGCTTATATGTTGTGCTCATAATATATTTTACCAGTCCTCTCATTTTAAAAACCTTCAATTTCAGGTTGCCGGTATTTCCACAGGATCTGCAAGGCTTTCAACTCATATGGTTTATTGTAGATTCCTGTTTTATACCGCAAATAAGAAACACCGCGTAATAATTTTTTCTTTAACCAGGTCAACCTCACATCCGAAATTGTAGGGTAATATCCATTCAGAACGATTTCAAAATCTTTGATCTTGTCGATCATTCCAGAACTGAGCCAGGGCGTCAACGGGTTTTTTCGAAGGTCGAATGATTCCCATTGCGGGCTAATCCAATCTTCCAGGCGTTCCGGGAAACGGAAACCGGTTTTTAAAACCTGGTTATACATTTCTGAACCTTCCGTGGGAACCGGGCTGTATACATAAATAATGATCTCTGTTCTTGGATTGATGGACTTAATTTCCTTGATGAATGCAATGTCCTCGTCAATTTGTTTCATCACCTGTTCGGGAGTATCACCTGGAGTTCCCAGTACAAACGAATATTCAGGAATGATATCAAATTTTGCCATTCTTGCAGCAAACGATCTTATTTGTTCTGCGCTTTGCGTTCCACCCTTGTCCATTCTTTTCAAAACTTCATCATTTCCTGTTTCCGCTCCGAAGAAGATCATCTTACAGCCGGATTCCCTCATCAGGGCCAGTGAGTCATCCGAATATTTGTTGATGGTATCAATGCGGCCTTCTCCCCACCAAATCATGTTTTCCTTTTTAATAAGGTTTGAAAAGTCGACTACCCTTTTTTCAGAAACAAAAAAATTATTGTCGTGGAACTCGATTGCATTGCCGCCATAATTCTCCTTCAGGTATTTTATATCGTTATAAATTAACCGAGCAGATTTTCCTTTCCATCTTGCATTATAAATGGGAACGACAGCACAAAAAGAACATTTGAAGGGACAGCCAAAGCTGGAGTGATAAGCAATGGTTTTTGTACCGAGGTAAGTTTTACCGAGGTATTTTTTTAACGGGTAAAACCTATTTAAGTTTTCGTAAGGTAAGATTGGCAGTTCATCAAGATCATACAATTCATCCTTTGGTGTTTTGATAATTTTGCCAGCTTTTTTATAAATAAGATTATTAATAGTTTCAAACGGCAAATTCATTTCAAGACTATCCAGCAATGCCGGGAAACTTTTGTCACCCGGACCGTTAATCACAAAATCTATATACCCTGAATTCAGTACAACTGTAAACTGGTTAGAAGGAAAATAGCCACCCCAAATGATGGTCACCCCGGGAAAGAGTTCTTTGATCTTTTTTGAAATTGGAATAGATTGCTTCAACTGGGGCCCGGGCATACTTGTGCAGGCAAAGTATTTGAATTGCCCTTGCGATAAACAGGAATAAATTTTTTCAGAGGGGTCTTTCTCAAGATTTCCATCTACGATAGCATAATCATACTTTCCATCAATAGAAGCAGCAATGCTTAAAATAGAATTAGGAATCCGTGGCTTTGAATTAGCACTTCGTGGATTGAAAAGCAGGACTTTATTCATCAAAAAAGATTGGGGAAGTAATATTTTAATACGTGATATTGTTTAAATAGTTGCCAGACCAACTCTATAGCTATTCCTACCGTTTTCAGAGTAAGCCAGTTTCATATGCTTTTATCACCTCCGTCAACGCTGCTTAATATTCCCGCAAAAAAATGGGCAAAAAAACAACAACCGAAGAGGATATTGGCTATCCGTTTGCAGGCCATGGGCGATTTGGTGATTACTTTACCTTATTTACAAAATTTAAGAAATACATTACCCGAGAGCACAAAGCTCGATTTGTTAACAAGGAAGGAAGTAGAATCAATTCCAAAAAATCTGGAACTCTTCAACCATGTGTACTCGATTGGTGGTGGCAGGAACTGGAAAAAACAACTGGTTCTCACCTGGCTGCATCTGCCCAAACTCCTTTTTCGCAGATATGATGTGGTAATTGATCTTCAAAACAACATATTCAGTAAAACCGTTAGAAAAGCACTGAGGCCGTCCGCCTGGTCTGAATTCGACAGGTTTTCCCCGGTACCAGCGGGAGAATGTACACGATTAACTATTGAAGCCATTGGATTGGGAAAATGCAGGGCAGATTCATCATTTATAATTAAGACCAGCAATTCTGATATCAGTAATATTTTAAAAGAGAACGGCTGGGATACCAGGAGTAACCTTGTGTTGTTAAATCCTGCGGCAGCTTTTCCAACCCGTAACTGGCCAATTGAACGCTATTCTCAATTCGCAGACCTATGGATGAAACAGTTTCCGGATATACAATTCGTTACGATGGGAACCAGTTTTATTTCTGCAAAAGCAAACTTTCTTAAACAGAAATTAGGCGAGGCGTTGATTGATCTCGTTGGTAAAACAACACCCGTGCAGGCTT
>Ga0193740_1000202_pt1 | contig 17114 bp, 20 predicted proteins | sample L2s1metaG_FD_145072 | JGI IMG/M metagenome (GOLD analysis project Ga0193740, IMG submission 145072) | Soil microbial communities from a riparian zone of the East river system, Colorado, United States - L2s1 | ecosystem: Environmental > Terrestrial > Soil > Riparian zone | place: USA: East River... | reverse complement strand
TTAATGAAAAATCACTAATTTTAAGAAATCAATATATTTACATCATTTGATTATTATTATGAATGTCATATAATACAATATTTGTAGTTGTTATTATAATAAAATATTATCCTGATCCGGGGTAGGATCAATGCACCCGGTGGATGTATTAATAAAAATTAATCATTTTAGTCATTGATTCACTGTTTATAACCTCATTATTTTTGTTTTTATAATATTCTCCTTGCATTTCTATAGTATGTGCCATTATATATGCTATATTTTTACGGGTTGTTATTGTTAGTTTCCCTGTATCGTTTAACCATGATATGTAACTATGTCTTAATATATTTACGCTTATTTGTTTATCTAAATATTTTACAAATAACCTTACTAGTTTGCTTTGAATCATATGTTCTGTTCCTCCTAATAATAAACCAGTTATGTTTTTCTCTGATATATATTCATCCAATATTCTTTTGTGCTCTTCTGTTAATTCTATCTTTTGTTGTTTGTATACTTTTTTCGTTTTATAATTATTGAATATAAAATAACCTCCATTTTTTATATAATAGTTATGCTCTTCATCCAAATCGTTTTCATTTTCTACAACATACATTTGAGCATAATCTTTTAAGCGTCTTGGGGCTAATAGTATGTAGCAGCTTAATAATATATAATTTTTATGTTTATTTTTTGTTTTTTTATAATCTATTTTTAATTTTTCATAGACTTTTAATATTTCATCCCATTCTACATAATTTTCTTTTTGATTTCTTATTAACTTGTTTGTCGATACTTCATCTTTTAATTTTTTGTTTATTTTATTCATCTCAATTTCTAATTTTTTTATTTCTTCGTTTTCTCGGTTTTCTTCATGGTACCACAATGTCGCTACTATATACAATTTTACTGTTCCATCTGATATTTCATCATTCTTCTTGTTTATTTTTATATTTTTTAAAGTTTTTATATAATTCTCTCCGTTTATTATATTTTTATAATTTATTTGTTTTTCATCTAAATATTTTAATTGTCTTTTGTAATTTGTTTCTGTAGATTTACTTATCATATAGTCCTATTCTAGATTTTATTTTTTTGTATTATTTTTCCTATTCCATTAGTTTTCTCTATTTGAATCTCATGTTCTGCTAGACCACTTATATCTCGTTGCGAGATTATTAATACCATTCGATACTCTTCTACTATCATTTTTAATAAATCCGGTAATATATGTTCGAAATTTGTTGCATCCATACACTCTAACGATTCGTCCATTATATAGATCGAACCATGAGTGTATGTTGTGTGCTTTATCATTCCCCGTTTCCAAGCAGTACTTAATATCATCATCTCATATGTTGATAGGCGTTCTAATGCAAGTTTATCATTATTTTTGTTTAATGCCTTAACAGCAATTTTTGATTCATTTGTTTTAAGTTTTTTATCCTTTAATTCATTATCTTCAATATTATATTCTATTTCAATCTTATAATCAGTATATTTTATCAGTATTTTATTTATATATTCTTCCATTGATCTTAATTTATTTCTTAAAATTTTAACTTGTAAATTTTTAGGTGAAATTATATTCTGATATTCTTTATAAATAACCAATTCTGCATCTATATCTGTAAGATATTTATGTATGTTCGACATTTCTTTTTGATATTGTGATACAGAATTAATATCATGTAATATTGTGGCTTGGGTAATTTCATTATTTTTCAATAATTGACGATTTTCTTCTAATTGATTATTTAAATTTAGTATTAACATTTTTAATAAAATTATGTCTTTGTCGAGATCAATATTTACAAGTAATTTTGAAATTTCGTCATTAATTTCATTATATCGTTTTCTATTTACTTCATAATTTATTTTATTATTTATGGAAGTGATTTCATTACATATTTTTTCATTTTTATCTGCTATAATAATTTTTTCATTAATTAAGTTTAATTCTTTAAGTAAATACATATATTTTTCTTGTTCTCTTAATATTTCTAATTTTTGATCATTTGATTTTTTTTCATTTTGTTTTATTTTTAATTCGTTATTTAAATTATTATATTGTAATGTACTTATTATAATTTCATTGGTGCTTATTTTATTAATAATATTATCATTATAATCTATATTTTCTATTATTTTAATATTTTCATTCCATTCTTGGTCCAATTGTATATATTTTTGTTTATTTTCTAAGACTTTCAAATCATTTTCCATTTTAAATTTAGTATCTTTTAATATATTGATTTCTGATATTTTATAGTGATATTCATAATTTAATATTTGTACATTTATATTATTATTGTTATCTTCTATTTTTAAATTTTCTTTAATCTGTTCTTCAATTATATTATTATGTTTAATTATATCATTTATTTTACTTATTTCATCTTGTAGTAAAATCTTTTTATTATTTAATTGATTTATTTTTTCTCGATAATCCAGTAAATTATTTTGTTTAATATTATCTAATAATTCTTTTAGTGGTTTTAATAGATTTCCTTTGATATCAGTGTATTCATGTTCATTTAATGATGTTTTTTGATAAATAATATCAATAATATTAATATAATTGGTTATATCAATATCTGATATTGATTTAGTTAGCAGTTCTATTAATTCTTCGTTTATTATGGTATATTCATTAACATTAATGATATGTTGTTTATTATCGTATTTGATTTTTTCACTAATAACAATAATATTTTTCTTTTTATTATTAAGGCTTTTTATGTGTTGTGGGATTTCAGTAATTGGTATTATACATGGTTCATATACTTTTTTAAGTTTTTTTATTTCTTGGGATAACCTTTTCAATTCTATATTTGTCTTGTTAATATCTTGCTGCAAATTTGCTTTTTTAATTATTATTTCATTATTAGTAATATTTTGATCTTGTTTTATCAATTTATTCAATTTATTAATTTCTGATTTAATTAAATCATTTCTTGTCAATAATAATGATTTATTAGGTTCTGATATATTTATAATTTGTTTTTGTAATAATATATTTTCAGCAACAAGATCATCCATAGATTTATCTTTATCAATTTTGATATTAGTTAGTTTATATTTTTGCATTTTAGCTATAATATTATTTATTTCTTTTGAAAAATGAATATTCTCATTCTCACATTTAGCAATTGATTTAATTAAATCATTTTGATTAATATTATTGTTTATATTTTTCATTGAATTCATAATAGTTTTTATATTTTCTATTTTCTTTTCTAAATTATTTTTATTTTCTTTTACTGATTTATTAATTAATTTTTCATAATAAAATAATTGTGATTTTAAAGTATTTATATCATTTGATTCCATATAATAGTTATATTTTTGTGAAATAATTTCTAACTCTTTTTGTAATTCTTCTAAATTTGTATTTTTAATAATATGTTTTTGTTTTTCTTTAGCAATTAATACGTTATTGTTTTTGTTAATTTCAAGATTTATATTATTATTATTTAATTTTATTTTATTATTATTTTCTCGTAATGGAATTAATAAATTTTTTAATTCATCAATATTTTTTGTGTTATATTGCTCCATAATTGTTAAAATATTTTTGGATATTATTTCATATTTAATTTTTAATTCTTTAATTAATGTATCTTTTTCATTTATATTTTCTTTATTTTTGTCAACTAATGTATTGAAATAATCTAATTTAAATATTTGTTTTAAATATTTAATCTTATCTCCATCACTTAACCAAAAAAAATCATTATATTGATCACGTGTGTTTACAACATTACATTTATAAAAATCATCTATATCTCCAAACATAGATTTTAATATTTTATCTGCTTCTGTGCTTTTAACAATTATGGGTTTATTGTTATCAATGTATGTCAATGATCTATCATTACTACCTGTTGAATTTGACTTATTTCCTTTTGTTAATTCCCTTCTGATGGTGTATTCTTTTGTTCCATATTGTAAAACCAGATTAATATATCCTTTTTTAGAACTATTATTTAAAATATCCACGTTCTTTGATTTTCCTGGATTTATTAATAATTCTCCAAAAATTACAAAAAACAATATATTAATAATTGATGTTTTGCCTGTTTTATTTGGTGCAGTTATTGATGTTATTCCATCTTTAAAATCTATTTTGTTAACGTAATCTCCAGAATAACCAAATATATTTTTAAATTCTAATGATATTGGAGTCCATAAATATGCACATTTATTGTCCTCTAAAGTTATAGTTTCCATATATTTCTTATGTAAATCATTTATTTTTTTTAATTTATCTGAATCCATTTTTAATAAGTTAAGTTCAGTTAATACAATATCTGTTTGTTCATCATTTTCTTTATCTTCGTCTTTTTTAATGAATTGTAATATTTTATCCTGATGTCTATATTCAATATTTATTATTTTTGTACATTTTGTTTCTTCAATCAATTTACCTAATTCGTTTGCTTGTAATTCTGTTGTATTTGATAAATGATATCTTATAGATGATTTTTTTGGAAATTCAATATCTTTATTTATCCATTTATTATTTTCCATATATATATTCATAAAACCATATTCATTTATTATTTCGTTAAAGGTTATTTTAATATTGGACTTGTTTCTAATATCCCAAATGAGAAAACCATGATTACGATATGATTCACCAAAATTTTGCTGTAAAAGACTACCAGCATACCATATTGTTGGTGTCAATGATTGTGTTTTATGAATATCACCCAAAAGTGTTGCATCTGCTAATTCAAAGTCTTTTTTATTTCTTGTCCTATTATTTCCATCAGTATTTTTTATAATTAATCCGGCGTCATTAATACAACCGTCAACCATTCCATGGTATAACATAATTATAGTTTTATTTTTTTTTTGTTCTTCATCAAGTCTATTAACGGTAATAAAATTATTTGTATCACCATATAATGAATTTACTATAAAGAATACATCTCCAAATTCATATACACCAGAATCACGAAGATAATGAAACCTAGTTCTTCTTTTTGTAATTATAGTAAGATTATCTAAGTAATTAAGCGTTCTCATATCATGATTTCCTAATATAAGTATTGTAGGGTATAATGATTCTAATCTTGTAAAAAAATCGTCACATAAATCAAGGCTATTTGATGTTAAATTTGTTTTATTATCAAGAATATCACCAGTTAAAACAATTAATGCTTTCATTCCACTTTGCTTTAATTTTTCTATTTGTACATATAATTGGTCAAACACTTTTTTAAATTCATCATGTCTATCGTTTGGTCGAAGATGAACATCAGATATATGGATAAGGTGAGTAAATTTTTTATTATCTTTTTTATTGATTTCTATTTTTTCTGTCATTGTAATGATATTATATATAATTATATTTTTAAATCTATTTACCGTTATAAAACGCATTAACACGTTTAAACACGCTTAAAGAAATAATTAATGTATAATATATATATGAGAATATTATCTCAAGAAATTAAGTTAAAAATTTATAACGAGTATACTAGCTGTGGTGTTAGCATGCCCAAATTATCAAAAAAATATGACATGTCTATATCTTCAATTTATAAACTTAGAAAGGAAATAGAATCACAAAATCCATCCATTTCTACAGATAAACAAAATGATTGCTATGAAAATACATTTCATTGTAATTGTACAGAAATAAAAGAACACTTAATTATTATGTCATGCATTGCCAGTTTATAAACAAAATTAGTCATGAAGTATAATATAGGATCCTGTAAAACTATGTAAATGTTTGTCTTTACTTCCACAAAATTTTATTATACAATTTTCTCTATCACAAACTAATTTAGCATATACTTCATTAGAAATAAATATCGTTTCATTATCATCTTGTAAAAACTTCTTTGGTATAATGTTACATAATTTTATTTTATCAATGTTGGTAGTCAATTTGTATTTTTTAAATACATACGCATATTTAGTGTCAATATTTATATCAGTATCATCATATTTGAATTCAAATAATTTTTTTTTATTTATAAAATCAGTATATTTTAAGCTATCTTTATTAATAAATTTAAAACCATCTTTAATATAAAAATTTGCTGCACTGACAAATGTAGAGACTAACATTCTATGACTATTGTATTTGAAAGTTGTATATTTGTTTAAAATTTCATCCGGTTTATATATTGATAAATATTCGTTCTTATCATCCAAATAATAACAATTTTTGAGAAAATCAAAACCACATAGCCTATTAATGTAATCAGAAACATTAATATGTGTTATTTTTTCACTACAATATCTAATTTGAAATGCATAGGTCTTATTTATTGTATAAATAGGATCTGTTTTATGTCCTGTTTTTACAGCTCCTATATCTAGGAGAAAAGCATCTAATAACGATTTATTTTTATCGGATTTTGAAATTAATATATATATATTATATTTATCATATGATTCTCCTAATATTACTTTGACGAGAAATGTACCATAGATTGCAGCTCCTGTACTCTTTAGTAATTCCTTAAATGTTTTCGTCTTATCCCCCCAAATATCTCTTAATCTTCTGTTAATCTCATATATTGAAACTTTTTTAAGATGATTAAGTGTTATGTGTTTTTTGTAATACTTACATGTTGTCACAACATTAAATAGTTCACTACCAGTTAAATTATTTATAATATTGTGATAGAAAGGATCACCCGTTAAAACATCATACCCTAAATCAGTATCCATTTATAAATTATTATAAATAATCAAACAATAGTATGTTGTAGGAAATTCAATTTTTAAATAAATAAATTTGAATTATATTACATAAAGCTATTTATCTTGTAATATTAATCAATACAAATGGAACTTTGTCAAACGGTCGTCAAAAAATACTTGGACACAATTGTACCAAATCATGTGGAGAGAGATAATAACAAGGCTACTGTTGAACTATTAGATATTATCTTCAAAAATAACTTATTAAATAATAAAACATTTACTAATTATGTTGGAGAATGTATTTATCGATTATATATGCGGGATTCAATTGTGTTTGCTAAATATTTAAAAGAATATAAGGTATTTATTGAATCACAAGAAGCGATAATATTATCACATGATTTTAAACGTAGCATTGGTAGCCATATGCAGGGATTACATTATTTTTATAAGATATTACATAAAAATATTGGCGATGAATATATCCCATCGCATTTTTCACGTGATACTTTATTCTTACTAAATTTAATACCTATATTTTCCAATGTTATGAATTTGTCAAATGATGAATTACAATATATTAATAATATCATTGATATTTTAAGCACAAAAAATACTATTGAAAGGCAAACTAAAATATATGAAAACAAGGGTTTGATTATTGAGTGTATTGAAAAATATTTATACCATATTGCTAAAATTTGTACCACAGAGTCAAAATTAAAAGAATATCAAAAACAATCTCATGTTCAAATAATAGACAAATGGGATAAGGATGATATTGAACTAAGAAAATTAACAGGATTTACAACTGATGAAGTGTATGCAAAGGAGTTATTGGATAATAGTGATTTTAAGCGTTATTGTTTTGAATCTGGTGCTGTGGTGATAAACGGTGGATTCCCATCTGTTTTTATGATATCAAATACTGTTGATGAATTTATGGCTAAGTTAAAAATTAAATATCCAGACATAGATAGGATTTTACATTATATGGAATTTAAACCTGGAGTAACAATAACATCATTTCATGAAGATTAACAATAAATAAATCATCACATATACCCAAAACAATACAGATATTATATTTATTAATATGTTTTTTTTATCATATTTTATATATTGTACTATATCTCTGATGTACATACTAAACATAGCTTTTTCATTTTCATCGTATATGTCATCATTTTCTGATGATTCTTTTATTTGAAAATCATTAAACACAATAACATATTTGTTGTAAGTATCAAAATGGATATGTTTAATTTTCTTATCATGACAAAAATTTATAACACAATAATCATCATAACAAACTGGATTATAATATTCTTTACCAACAATCATAACTTTGTCTGATTTACCATATGCAAAAATATGATATTCTAAATTTTCATTAATGTCATTGTTGAGTATTTTTTGTAATATCTTTTTTTTATTGCCTTTTATTAGTTTAAAATATTTAATTGTTTCTAATCCAAACAGTTTAGATAAATACAAAGTTATAAAATCTTTTTCTTCAATGCTCTGTAATTCAAATATATGTTTTTGATCAATAAAATCAGTGTATTTTAATTGATCTTTATTAACAAAATTAAAACCTCTGGATACATAATCTTCGTACCTTCGGATAATTTTTGATTGAGAGTTATGATAATATATATCAAAATTAACTTGTTTTGTTAATATTGAAATAGGATTTTTTATGACTATGTGATCAGCTAATCCATTGAAATAGTATACATTTTTACAAAAATCAAAATTGTTCATATAATCAATGAAATAATCGTCATAATAAATATTTATGTAAAAATGAATACCACTATAAATATTATTATAGTTGAATCCTGATCTGTATTGAGTAGATGTGTAATTCTTTAAAAATTTATCAAGTGGTGATTGTAATTTTCTTAGATCATCAGTATATTTGTTATCTAATGGAGATATATATATGTTCATATAATAAATGTTAGGATCATAATCTATTATTTCTTTATTGTTATCATAAACTGGTGAAGCAAAACCCAGTAAATTTTCATTGAGCATTGTGTCATGAATTATATCTGCATATATGATCCCATTCATGTCACTTAATAACTGTTTAAATACAATATAATTATCACCAAATAGTTCTTCTAGACGTTTATTAATATGTTGTATAGTAGATTTTTTGATATGATTGAGATTTATATTTTGTTTATAGTATTTACAAGTAATGGCGGTATGAAATATATCAATGGGAGTTAAGTAATTAAGTATATTGTGATAAAAAGGATCCCCTTTTAAAACTTCATTATTTAATGTATCCATTCATAATTAATAATAATACTGGAATAATTAGAAATGATTTCGTTTTTCAACTTTTATAGTTTTAATCTGTATTAATAAAAATATGATAATGTTTTATTTCAGGAACTGATCTGTTATTTTCATGATTTTGAAAATATATATATTGATTATAATTATTTAGTGTAATATATCGATCTATTATCGTTTTTATTTTATTATCAGACAAAATTACATCAGGATGAATCCATAGTAGCTTATGTTTTATTCCATCATCTAAATTATAAGGAAAATTATTATCAACGATATTCCATTTTAATTTATTATGTAGTTCTTTTTTCATAATATGTTGTTTTAACGAGGTAATGGTTTTTTTATGAATATCATAGTCTGTTTGAATATTTGGATGTCTTATAAATATAGATGTTTTAGGCGCATTCAAATGATATTTTATTAGTTCTTTCCATTTAATCATTTATTATGCAATTAAATAATTCATAATTTGTAATATAATTTTGCAATAACAATTCATTTTTTTCAAAACGAGTATGTATCATTTATCATATTTAAAATAATAAAATTGAAATTAAGACGTAAAGTTATAGTTTAATAATACTAAAAATTTATCAACCACAATGGAACTGTGTCAAACGGTGATCAGGAAATTTTTAGATGCAATTCTAGCCAATAAATTACACGCAGATGGTAATGAAACAGCTATTGAATTGTTAGATATGATCTTCCATAATAACCTGTTGAACAATAAAGAATTTATTGATTATGTTGGTAAAGCTATTTGCAGATTATATATACGGGACTCTACGGTTTTTGTAAAATACCTTAAGGAATATAAACAATTTCTTGTTGAACAGGGAGGTACTTTGATATTATCAGATAATTTTAAAATTTATATGAGTCAGCAAATGAGAGGTTTACATTATATTTATTTGGAATTAACTACGTACAAACTTCTGCGTATCCCATCACATTTTCAGGATAATATATTATTTGTACTAAATTTTATAACTGTAAATTTGGATATTATAAAATTGTCAGACCATGAATTACAACAAATTAATAATATCATTAGAATTTTAACAATTAAAGATTCCAATGATAGACTAAAGAAGATTTATGAAAATAAAGTATTGATTATTGATTGTATTGAAAAATATTTGTATCATATTGTCAAAATTCCTGCAGAATATTCAGAAATAAAACAATGTCAATCTGAATATCATATTAAAATTCCAGATATGTGGGCAGAGTCAGATATTGAATTGAATAAATTAATTGGTTTTTCACCAGATGTAGCATATGCAATAGAATTGTTTGATGATGATAATTTTAGCACTTGTTGTATGGATTGTGGAGCGATAATGGTAGAAGGTGGATTTCCTTGTGAAATTGGAGTATCTGGTACTGTTAATGAATTTCTTGATAAATTAAAGCTGAAAGTTTTGGATCTGGAAAAGGTTTTACCTTATATGAAAATTACACCTAATGTTGTAATAACAAGTATAGATGCATAAAAATTAATAAAATGCACGACCTTCTTTGCCATAAATTACAGACAATAGAATCCAAGACATGTCAACTTCCCCTTTTTCTATATCATAACATTCTTTTGGAATAGTAAAACCATTATGTTTAATTTTAAGATTATTCTCATGAAATACTTTCAATCCAATTTCAATTACTTTATATCCAAATACTTTTTCTATAACGATTCCATGTTGTCCACTAGTCATTCTACTAACCTGTTCCTTAATCATTTCATTTATAGCTGATATAAAGTTTTTATTTGATAATATTATGATATTTGCTTTTTCATATTGTGCACGACATGAACTTTGTTTTCCTGATTTGTATTGGAAAAAAATGTTCAGACTCAGGATGATGTTGAATTTTACCATTTTGAGTAAATGGTTAAGCTATTTATATTTTAATATAAAGATAATCAAGTTGATAGTTATTCAATTTTTAGCTTATTGAATTTAATAAATAAAAATACCTAAGTAGTTAATATCTATAAATGGATACTAAAAATATGATTATTATTATGCTATTTGCTGGATTATTATCTACAATGAACACTTGGACCTATTCTATTAAAGATATTAGGTTTAATTTAAATGATTTATATATGGTTGGATTGATGATTGGATGGATGATTCTTTTTATGAATATTTTTAAAATGGAATCTTTTTCAACATCATATATCTTACTAACAATATTATTTATCGCTTTTGTCTTTTATGCTATTAGATCACAATTTTTAATCAATGATAGTGAATTTTTACGAGGTATGATACCACACCATTCTATGGCTATTTTAATGAGTGATAGGATTAGATCAAAAACAAAAAATTCTAAAATTATATCATTGGCTAACCAAATTATTGATTCTCAACAACAAGAAATTGTTCATATGAATAATCTTTTAAATGAAATTAATAGTACGAATAAATAATAAATTAATCATATCGGATTTCTAACCGAAAATTGCATCAAGATATAAAGATTAGATATATTAAATATATTATTGTAAATGAGTGGTGGTTTAATGTGGTTAGCAGCTTATAGTTCACAGGATTGTTGGATCTCAGGAGTAGATGGTATCAGTACAGCATCAACTAGTAGTTTTTCTTCTACTATTAAATCAGTTAGTAGTTATTCTAATGTGTCTGGTCGACGATAATTTATTTATTACACTATATTAATTTATAAAAATGTCTGCAGGAGGTTTAATGCAATTAATTGCCTATGGGGCACAAGATGCATATTTAACGGGAAGTTCACATATAACATTTTTCCAATCAGTATATAGAAGTCACACTTCTTTTAGTGATAGATATATACAACAAGAACAAGAAAAAGAACAATTTATGATCAAAAATTCGGATAAGTACTTAAATATATCGCTTGATGTTCAAATACCAGAAATAATTGATCCTGGAGATTGTGATGATTATGATTACAACAATATAGATGAATATGAAATAATATTAATAATTTCAATATAATTCAATAATATAATACTGGTATTCTTTTCATGTTCGTCCAAATGGGATAGTTATTTTTCTCCAAAAAAATTTTTATATATAGTAAATTTATACATACATGGGAAGATCAAGATCTAGCTCAAGCTCAAGCTCATGCTCAAGCTGCGACTCACACTCCAGCTTTGACAGAAAGAAAAAAAAATACTGCCGTCCTAAATCCAGAAGCACCAAGACCAAAAAGGTCCGTTACTTCAAGAGTGTCGTCGAAAGAAAATGCAAGTTCAAACGCATTAAAAATCCCCACAAGAAACATTAAGTTGTTGATTTAATTGGGCATTGATTGTTATTATAGTAATTAAATAATTATTATAATAAATATTTAAAGATGTATCGTTATATGCTATTATAAATGGTCGCAGGAGGGATAATGCAACTGATTGCCTATGGGGCTCAAGATTGCTTTTTATATGATAGATATAGTTCTAAAAGATCCGCTGGTGTTGGACCTCCAGGTGGTGTAATTGCTCCAAAACATAATAAAACATATAAGAAAAAAGAAAAGAGTAGTGAATATTTAAGTGCTATTGAAAGGAAGAAGAATCAAGCTAAACATTTAGAAAGAATTAATAGAAGAAAAAAAATGATAAAGATGCAGAAGGAAGGATGTAATTCTGCTGGTTATGCATTTGAATATCATGATAGATATGAAAAGCCAATATATTTTAATGAAGAAATAGTAAGTGATGATGATGAATTAGATATTGAACATAATGATACTAATGTTATTCATAATAAGGGAAATTCAGCACAATATAACCAAAATGGCAAGAAAAAATATTTATCAAAACAAGAAAGAAAATCTCTAAAACGACTTGGTAATGTCACTGTTAATAGTGACAAACCTCTTCCTGGTATATTTAAAGATGAATCAGATGATGATATTGGAGATCTTGGTGATTTTGAATTTGTTATCAGTATTTAGGTTTTAGGTTTTATTCATAAAGTTGAAAAATTAATAATTAAAAAGATAAATGGGTAATATAGTATTCATTATTAGTACAATGGTTCTATATTTTGTCTGTAGTGAACAAGATTGTCCTAGAAAGTTTACATCCAAAGAAAAATTAATAACTCATTTATCAATTAAACATAATAAGACACTTGACACAGAACCTGTAGGAACAGATTTTAGTAAAGAACAGGGTCCCAAAAACTTTTATTTGTGTGATGAATTAAATTGTAATAAAAAATTTAAACTAAAAGAAAAGTTAGTAGTTCATGCACTTGAATCACATAATAAAATTTTAGATAATATTCCTGATCCTATTCCTATCACAAAAGATAATAAGAAGGCAGAAGAAAAGAAAAAGAATGATGTAAAAAGAATGGAGTTATTAGAACAAAAAAGAAAGGATATTGAGAGAATGAAAGAATTGGAATCACAAGCCAAGAAAGAAGCAGAAGAAAAATATAAACAAGAACAAATGGAAAGATACAGGAACATAGAAGAAGAAAGAATTAAACAGGAACAACAAAAATTATATCAACTACAAGAGATTAATAAATTAGATAAACAATGGATTGAATTAATAAGTAATGTTCATAAAAAATGTAAAGAAGAGCCTGGGATGTGTGCTATTTGTTCTGTAGAGGAAGCAGATACAACAGTTGTACCTTGTGGTCATAAATTCTTTTGTAATGAATGTATTGATATGTATATTAAAAAATATCCGAAAAAAGGATGTCCTATTTGTAGAGGTGATATTATGACCATAATTAAAATCTTCTCAGCATAGTTTAATAAATTAATTTATTTTTTTTCAAACATTATCCAGTCAATTATAAATCATTTAGACCTTGTGCGAATATTTCATATGGCGGTTTATTACATAATTCATGACCTCCAGTTTCTTCATGAACAGTTATATCATCTTGTTTTAGCCAATCAACATATGCATTCACTGGTGCCCTTGTATCAGTTTTTCCATATATAATAAATCTTTTATTATTTGGTGGTTTAATTGATTGTTCAATTTGTATCATATTATCCATTGTTTTGAAAAAATTTAATTGTTTTTCTTGTAAGTCATTTGATAGACTATTATGACGAGAAGCAGGTTTGATTACTGGACATAATAGTATTGCTGGTAAATTTGTTCTATTTGCTGTTTCATGTGCTAGTAATCCACCACTTGATACACCACCTAATACAACATGATGAGTACCGGTATATATCTTGACCACGTTTATTATATCTTCAATTGCTTTATCCCAATCATTTAATGAAAAATCAACACAATGTATTTGCCAATTATGATGTGACTTTAAATAATTTCTCAATTCTTTATCATATTCCATTGATCCTCCACTGAAACATCCTCCGTGACACCATATTAATACTTTGTTGGTGTTCATTATTTATTGATTATTATTAATAAGTCCATTATATACATATTTAAACTTTTTCATTTTTATTACAAAAAAATGAAATATAATTAGTTAGTTTATTATAAAATATAATAGTGAATATATTTAATGAATAGAGACAGATCTATTTCCACGTCTATACCTGTGTAGTGAAGAATATACTAAGGCTAAACAACACTTTGAAACATTAAATACTAAGAGTGGAGTTTAAAATATTAATTTATTTTTGTTTGATTCATATATAATATGTCACAGTACCAAGAAACTGTTAAAGAATTAGAATATCCTTCCACAGAAGTTAATAAGATGCGTGAAAGTGTTACGGTAGCTAAAAATAAATATTATTTTACAAAACAATATATCAAAGAAAGGAAAAAATTAAATAAAATAAAAAGAAAACAAGAACAAAAATTAAAAGAAATGATAGATGAGGAACAACTTTTAAATAATAATATTGATAGTGAAAATTTAAAAAATATCAAATTAATAAAAGAATTAAAAGAAGAAAATAAAGATCTTAAAAAAACAATCAATGATATGATTAAATATGCTCCTGGTAGTGACGAATATAATAAGGCTAAAAATCATTTTGAATCAAACCAAAAAAATGAAAATACAATTAGTTGAACTATATATTAATTTGTTTATTTATTAGTCCATTATTCAACAATGGAAGACATTTCAACAATGGAAGACATATCAACAATGGAAAACCTCACCATAATTAAAAAACAGTGTGAAAAATTCCTAAATGATAATAAAATCGTATATAAAAAGAATTTATCAGTAAAATTACATAATGGTGAATTTGTTAAATTTAATTTTATAATCCCAGGTGCAGTTATTAATATTGTGACTCATATAACCCATCACCAAGATAAAGTTAGGAAGATTGTTTCAAAATTAGAGAAACAATTAAAAGTTATTCCTAAAAACTGTGTAGTATATGTTTTTATTAAGAACATTTACGACTACCATGAAGAAGAATATTTGCTAGATGATAGGATTAAGCTAATCAGCAATTTTAACCAAATTAAACTATGTAAAGCAGATCATTGGATACTTGCTCCTATAATTTTGGCATCTCTGGCATCATTAGATAATACCGACTATGATTCATTAGTTGAAAAATACAAAGGTGTTACAATCAATATACCACAAGTAATATATAATAGGGCTGTTGTTATTTGTAATGATGAAGAATTAGTAAGATTGGATAAGTTTAATATTATAGTAAATAATGATATCACTGATAGTATGATTTTACTTCACCCCAATGATGTGGTAATGTTAAACTACTTACCATTTAAAAATAAAATTAATGATACTTATTCTATTTTCAATATTTATCTTCAAATTTGTAAAAAATTTATTTTGCAAAGCTCTACACCAAAGTATAATATTCAAGATATTACACAACCATGTACACAATGCAAAATCATTTCATTTGTTGAACTACTAGATAATGATATTTGTATAAAATGTATAGGTAATATTGATTATGTTCCTATCAGCAAAACTAAGCGAAATCAAATACTTAAAAAACAAGTAGATAAACAAACAGTGACGGTTAATATGGGTAGTCAGATTGTGGTAATTTAATAGATTCATATTTAGTTTTTCACTTTTTTTACTTTGTTTTTGTAATTGTATGTGATTTCTTTCATATCTTCTCCAGTTCCAATTTTAATAGTTTGTGGTGTTTCTAATTTAATCCTTTCACCAGTAAATTTATATATTTGCATTGTACTTCCTCTAGTCATTTCTTGTAAACAAAATGTTATTGGGGATTCTTTTCCTTGTTTTATTAAATAACAAAATGCTTTATTTGCCGCTTGTTTTGGATTAACTCCTGAAAATCTGCCAACAGCTACATTATCGGGATTACAGATTTTGAAATATCTTATTGGATCATTCTGCTTTCTAGTATCTGGATTACTTTTAATTAGATTTTGCGCTTTTAATTTTTTGACTAGCTTTTTGGCTGCTTCTAAATGAGGGTCTTTTGGATTAATATCATTACTATTATCACCATTACCATCATTACCATCATCATTAATTAATTTTTGATAAGACATTATACTAATATTCTAATATTAGTATAATATTAGCATACCTTTAAATAATTTTCCTCGAAAAAATCTTCGGAAAATGCATGCGTTGCATGCTGGTGAGTGAGACTCACACTTCGCAAGCGAAGTAAAATCGATTATATCGATTTTAAAATTGTTTAAACAATTTTACAAGCTAGTAAGCTCGTGTATTGTCATCTTGCTGTTTTTTGACTTTGTTGGTATAATTGTATTCTATTTCTCTTGCATCTGGACCAATACCAATTGTAACTTTCATTGGTGTTTCAAGCTTAATTCTTTCACCTACATATTTATATACTTTATGTTTAGCACCTCTAGTACATTCAATTATAGAAAAAACTACTGGTGAGGGCACACCTTGTTTTAAAATAGTTGATAGGGCTTTACTTGCTGCTTGTTTAGGTTTTTGTCCACTAAATCTACCACCCACATAATTATCATTATACACTAATTTGAAATATCTAATATTACCATGATTAGGATCAACATTAAGTTGATTATCATTAAGAAGTTTTTGATCTTTTAATTTTTCAACAAGTTGTTTAGCTTCTTCTAATAATTCTTCTAAGTTAGACATTATATTAATATTGATTGAATATTAATATTACTTTAAACTGATTTGCTTAAGTATTAATACACATATTGCGGAAAT
>Ga0193740_1000201_pt1 | contig 17139 bp, 11 predicted proteins | sample L2s1metaG_FD_145072 | JGI IMG/M metagenome (GOLD analysis project Ga0193740, IMG submission 145072) | Soil microbial communities from a riparian zone of the East river system, Colorado, United States - L2s1 | ecosystem: Environmental > Terrestrial > Soil > Riparian zone | place: USA: East River... | reverse complement strand
CTCAAAAATCAAACGGCCGATAACATTACCAAAAGCGATGCTGTGGAAGGCAAGCCGGTTTGGGTGAAGAACAAGGTATATTATGTAAGTGATGCAGGCGTGAACAAACGACGCAACATTTGGGTATATGATGCTGACAAAAAAACAAAAGAACAGATCACAGAATTCAAAGACATCGACATCAACCATATGAGTGCAGGTCCGGATGAAATTGTATTTGAAGCCGGCGGACGATTGCACCTGCTCAACCTAGGCACCCATAAATATTCGGAAGTGAAGATCAACGTGGTGGCTGATATGAGTACACTGATGCCACGTACCGTAACTGTTGGTAACAATATCAGCAATTTTGATTTGTCGCCCGATGCGAAGCGCAGTGTATTTGAAGCCCGTGGTGACCTGTTCAGCATTCCTGCCGAAAATGGAGTGATCATTAATTTAACCAATACCAGTGGCGCCTGGGAACGTTTACCAGCATGGTCACCCAACGGAAGATCACTGGCATACTGGAGCGACGAAAGTGGTGAGTGGGAAATATGGCTTCGCGACAATGCAACAACAGAAAGCAAAAAGCTCACGAATTTCAAAACCGGTATGGGTTGGGAACTTTACTGGTCGCCTGACAGTAAAAAAATCGCCTTCATTAATGACATGCAGGATATCAAAATGCTTACTGTTGCAGGTGGTGGAGTTGAAACAATTGACAAAACAGAAGACCAGGCCTATAATGCATTGCAGCAATTCCGCATAGTATGGTCGCCTGACAGCAAGTGGATCACCTATGCAAAGGGTGGGACCAATAATTATTCTTCTATTTATTTATATGATGTGGCCAATAAAAAACTGCACAAGGCCACCTCAGGTTATTACAATGATTACGGGCCTGTATTTGATGCCACCGGCAAGTATTTATTTTTTGCTACGCAAAGAAGTTTTGTTCCGGCTTACAGTAGTTTAGACAATACATGGGTATATCCCAACAGTACACAATTGGCTGTGGCCACATTGAACCCTGCAACGCAATCGCTTCTGTATCCCAAGAACGATGATATTAAAATCGATACAGGGGCCGCTAAAAAACCGGATGCTGCAGACACTTCCAAAAAAGCACCTGCAGATACCGCCAAAAAACCAAAACCCGAAACAGCTACTGCAAAATCGAATGTCGATCCCGAAGGCATTGAATTAAGAGTAGAAATTTTACCTGTGCCCTCAGGTAATATTGGCGGATTGGTGGCTGTTGACGGAAAACTCATTTACCAGCGTGGTCCTAATACAGGTTCGCCCCAGGGTGGACTACCATCACTGAATTTTTATGATATCGAGGCAAGACAGGAAAAAACATTACTCGCCGGTACTACTGCCTATGCAGTTTCTCCCGACGGCAAAAATATTTTAGCAAGAACCAGTGGTGGCTTCGGCATCATCAAACCCATGCCCGAGCAAAAACTGGATAAGGTTTTGCGTACTGCGGAAATGGAAATGGTGTTAAATCCAAGAGAAGAGTGGAAACAGATTTTCAATGATGTGTGGAGACGTTACCGTGATTTCTTCTACGATCCCGGTATGCAACAGGTAGACTGGAACACTATGAAGAAAGAATACAGTGCCTTGTTGGAAAGTGCAATTACAAGATGGGATGTGAACAATATTTTGCAGGAGATGGTTTCTGAACTCAGTGCCGGTCATACCTATGTTCAGGGTGGTGACATGGAATTTGGAAGAAACCGTCCCAATGGTTTTTTGGGAATTGACTGGACGCTTGACAATGGTGCTTATAAAGTGAAGAGAATTGTAAAGGGCGCACCTTGGGACAATGAGGTTCGTTCGCCACTGCAGGCAACAGGAGTAAATGTAAAAGAAGGAGAATTCATTCTTTCTGTAAATGGAAGAAAACTGGACGCCGGTTTGGATCCTTATTCAATGTTTGAAGGCCTGGCCGGTAAAGCTGTTGCGCTACGTGTAAATAGCAAACCCTCACTGCAGGGATCAAGAGAAGTGATTGTAAAAACACTGACACAGCAACAGGAGCAACGTTTGCGTCACCTGGAATGGATTGAAGGTAACCGCAAAAAAGTTGAAGAACTATCCGGTGGCCTACTCGGTTATATGTACATGCCCAACACCGGTACCGATGGACAAACCGAATTGATGCGCCAGTTCTACGCCCAAACTGATAAACAGGGCTTTGTAATTGATGAACGCTTTAATGCAGGCGGACAATTGGGTGATCGTTTTATCGAGATGTTGAACCGTCCCACACTTTACAATATTGCGTGGCGTAATGCCGGCATTACACGCTGGCCACAAAAAGGTAACAATGCACCGAAGGTGATGCTGATAAATGGTTGGGCAGGATCGGGTGGTGATGCATTCCCCTGGGCATTCCAGCAATTGGGTATGGGTCCGATCGTAGGTGAAAGAACATTGGGAATTTTGGTGGGTCCGGCCACAGGGCACCAATTGATCGATGGTGGTGGAATAACGGTGCCGGACGCACGTTTATTTGGAATGGATGGAAAATGGTTTGCAGAGGGATATGGTATAAAGCCCGAGATTGAAGTGTGGGATGATCCGGCGCAACTGGCAAAGGGTGTAGATCCGCAATTGGTTCGTGCAGTGAATGAAGCAATGAAGTTGGTGAAGGATAAACCAAGAGTGGTTTACCCGAGGCCGAAGTTTGAGGATAGAAGTGCGAAGGGTTTGAAGGAGTATTGATTATTTTGATCCGGCTGATAGAGCCGGTAATACCAAAAAAAGGATGGTCGTGCGGCCATCCTTTTTTTTGAACAGCTATTTTGATATTGAATATCTTCTTTACAGCTGTAAGATTTGACGTTAAATATTATTTTGATTGAAACAGGGGTGAAGCAGTTCATTCCTGTTTTTTTATTTCTAAGAGAATAATTTTTTCTTTATTTACTTTTTGGCATCGCCCCAAAAAGTAACAAAAAGGTCTAGGAAAAAGCAAACGCTCCGCAGCTTTTTCCGGGCCAGCGCCACTGCAACACTCCAATACTTTTTGTCTGTACATAAGCCACCAGAGTTCTTAACATTTTTGGCAGTGCCTTGATCGTGTAAACAATTTTAACTATCGTTCGATCGGGAAAGCGTTTAGGCTTTCACTACGTGTTTTCAGTTACACTGCCGCCGGAGCGCAAGATTCAGGCAGAAGGGGAAATTGTGATTGTTCTTTTTTGATAGTACTGACTGAATAAATTAATGAAAGATTGATTAGCAAGCAGCATAATAATTGCGCTCAGTAAGAGCTTCAATAAAGACAAATGCAAACTCGTCGAATATAATGACTGTTCCAGCGCCTCATTTTTCACTTGTTAAGCCACCAGGCAACAAATCACACTCAGTGAAAAATTCAGCGCCTTTGGTTGCGTCAAATAGCACGAAGCGGAGTCATAGACCTAAGGATCTGCGAGCAAAATGACTCTTGCAACCGGCGATTCGGCAGAGGAAATGGTTAATTTAAAAAATGTTCCGCATCGAATCGCCTTGAACTTTTTGTTTCTTTTTCTTTCAAGAGAAAAAGAAAATAAAGTTTGGCAAGAAAATACATATCCCCAGCAAAACTGCAGATCCTTAATTCGCTTCATTATTCAAATCATTAAGTGTTTATAGAAGGAAGAGCATCAAAGTTTATGACTAGCACTGATTTCGGCTTGTGTGGACACAAGCCATGGCATAGAAATAATTTACCAACCCTAAAAAGCTCTGGTCTCCGATTTTTCTTCCTCATTCTTTTCCGCCAGGTTAAGATCTCTTGTATTTTTTTGTACGGCAATAGCCGCAAACATGCTTAATATAAATGACATGGCATAAAATCCCTTTTCGCTTTTCAGAAGCTCGGCATTCCATAAACCTACAGTGAGTAATATAATAGATAAGATGGTGGCAAACCATGCCAGTCCATAATAAAGGTTGGTAACGGGTATGTTCTCCAACTGGTCACGGACTGCTTTTTGAACAGAAATAGCAGAGAACAATCCAAACATCAATACGGTGAAATAATATCCTTTCTCATTGAGTTCCATTTCAGCGTTCCATAGCCCGATGATGAAGGCGGTTATACCGGTAATTAATGCCATCCATGATGCGCCGATAAAGGCAGCAGAAGGTTTCAGAGTTTGTTTCGGTTCCATACAATTGTTTTGTTTCGCCAAAACTATTTTGTGCCCTTCGTACTGTTTTTGACATTAATCAAAAATGGAAACAATAAATGTTAAATACGGCTACGTATGCGGCTCAGCGTTTCCTGGCTTAGACCAAGAAAGGAAGCAATATATCCCAGCGGAACTCTTTCAATTATATGTGGTGCCTGTTTTAAAAGATTCTGATACCGTTCCGCAGCCGATTTGAATTGTGAATTAATAAACCGTTCTTCCAGGCGTATGTAATAGTTTTCATAAATGATCCGTACCAGCTTTTCTATTTCAGGAAAACTGTTGAGCAATGCATTAAGATTCTCCCTGGAAATGGCCCATAAAACGCTTCCCTCGAGTAACTGGATGTTTTCCACGGCGGGCTGTCCCGTGGTAAAACTGTGGAAAGAAGTAACGAAATCATTTTCAAATGCAAACCAATGTGTGATGTCCTTTGCTTCCAGGGTATAATATCCGCGCAAAGCACCCTGCTGAAGAAAATACAAATGCCTGCAACGGTTTCCATGTTTAACCAGAAATTCATTTTTGGCAAGAACTATTTCTTTAAAGTTCTCTTTCACTGCGTTCAATGCTGCGTTAGAAAGGGAATGATAGCTTGCAATATGATGAATGAGTGGCTCGATAAATAGACTTGAAGTGACCTAAATTAGGAAACAATGCTAAACAATCATTTTTTGTCCTGGCCTTGCTGCCGCCAGAGCGGTGAAAATCCTTCAATTGTTGTTTTATTGAAGTTTATATGAAAAACGAATTGAGACTTTCCGAATGAGACATAACTGTTTGAACAGAGAGCAGCGGAATTGATTGAAACTGTGAGAGCTTTATTTAGATGAAAGGCCAACTCTTCGAAACTCAATAAATATTCAAGCGCCTTATTTTTCACTGGACACATCATTAGGTAAATGAAATCATACAGTGAAAAATACAGCGCCTCCAGAATCGTCGAATATTACGAAGTGGAGTGATTGTATTAAAAGTGTCCGATCTAAATGAATCTTGCCTTCGCCAATTCGTAAGAGGAAATGCAAGACCTTAGTACTGTTGCAAATCGAATTGGCTGCTCCCGATAGCTATCGGGATTTGTTACTTTTTGTTGCAATGACAAAAAGTAAATAATGTATTGATCAGTAAATGAACATCGCATTTACAAAATTGTCATAGAATTTGTCTACAAGCATGTTGTAATACATCCAAATCTATAAATCTTCTGAAATTACTTATAGTCAATTCCGTCAAACCTAAACGGTAGTCAACTTGGACCCTCCAACAGTTATATACTCATTAACACATTGATACTTTGTCTCTTCAGCCAAGGCTTATGTCCCCCACAAGCCGATAGCTCTGCTTATATAATTTTTCAAAACATATGATGCCGATGCTATTTTTATGCACATCTTTTGCTAAATTATTTAGTATTTCTAACTTCGTGTTTTAATGGCTCATGGTTGCCAGGCGGGACGATATTATTCAACAGTTAAGAAAGGAAATTCTTTTGATGCAGGGTTTTAAAATGCCAAACGATGAAGCTGACACTTCTAACGGTCTTCATTTCATCAATCATGCATTTCCCAATTCAAGATTTCCTACCGGCGTCATTCACGAATTTTTTTGTGATGGTGCAGAAGAGACTTCTGCCTCCTGTGGTTTCATCGCCGGCATCATATCATCTGTAATGAAGAAAAGCGGGATTACCGTTTGGATCACATCTTCACAAACAGTTTTTCCTCCTGCACTGAAATCATTTGGCATTGATGCGGACAAAATCATTTTTCTTCTTCTCAAAAAAGAGAAAGAAAAATTATGGGCGATGGAAGAAGCCCTGAAATGTGACGGGCTGTGTTGTGTAATTGGTGAAGTGAATGAAATTTCATTTTTGGAAAGCAGGAGATTACAGTTAGCAACCGAGCAAAGTAGGGTTACCGGTTTTATTATTCGTCGCAATCCAAAGAACCTTTCCACTACCTGCGTTACCCGTTGGAAGATCCATCCCATTCATAGCGAAAAAACAGGTCTCCCTGGAGTTGGCTTTCCCCGTTGGAATGTTGAATTGTTGAAAGTTCGCAATGGTAAACCGGGAAGCTGGCAAATAGAATGGAAAAAGAAAAGATTTGAATTGATACAGGAAAATTCATTTACTGCGATTGAAGAACATAGAAAAATTGTGTGAGATGAAACGGTTTGTATCGATTTGGTTCCCTCATTTGGCTACGGACTGGTTTACCCTTCGCAAACCGGAACTTAAAAACATTCCTTTCGTTTTATCCGAACCTTCTCACGGCAGGATGATCATTACTGTAACCAATACTCTGGCAGAAAATAAAGGTATTGTTCCGGGCATGGCACTGGCTGATGCAAGAGCCATTCATCCCTCCTTACAAAGTTTTGATCATAAACCCAACCTTGTTCCGCAGTTATTAAAACGACTGGCTGAATGGTGCATACGGTTTAGTCCCGCTGCAGCAACTGATCCTTCAGGTGGAATCATACTTGATGCAAGCGGTTGCCCGCATTTATGGGGGAGCGATGAAGCTTATATAACAGACATCATTAAACGATTAAAAGCACGAGGTTATTCTGCAAGGGCATCCATTGCTAATACCATTGGTGCAGCCTGGGCAGTGACAAGATTTGGAAATTCGGTTGTTGTTGAAAATGGTAAATGCTTAACCGCATTGCAGTCTCTTCCACCAGCAGCCTTGCGAATAGAAGAAGAAACAATTGAACGCTTACACAAACTGGGACTTCATCAAATTGAAAATCTACTCTCGATCCCACCCAGTTCATTACGAAGACGTTTTGGTCCGCTGATCATTCAACGGTTGAACCAGGCATTGGGAATTGAAGAAGAATTGATTCAACCAATCTATCCTATAGAACCTTTCCAGGAACGGCTGCCATGTCCGGAACCCATTGCCCGGATTGAAGGAATTGAAATAGCACTTCAACATTTGCTTGAACAATTGTGTAAGCGTTTACAGTCAGAAGGGAAAGGATTGCGAACCGCTTATTTCAGGGGTTACCGGGTTGACAATAAAACAGTCGGTATTCAAATCAGTACCAATCGGCCATCAAATAATGTCAATCATCTTTTCCACTTGTTTCAAATGAAACTTTCAACTATAGAACCGGATTTGGGAATTGAATTGTTTTTACTGGAAGCCACAAAGGTTGAAGATTGTAGGGCAACACAGGAAGAGTTCTGGAAAGCGAATAAAGGACTAAATGATCAACAGGTGAGTGAACTCATTGACCGGCTATCTGGCAGGCTTGGTGCTAATGTTATTCATCGATACTTACCTGATGAACATTATTGGCCGGAACGATCTTTTAAAAAAGCAAATTCATTAAACGAACAACCAACAACGGAGTGGAAAATTGATAAGACCAGGCCATTGCAATTCCTATCTCCACCTGAAAGAATTGAAGTAACCGCACCTGTTCCTGATTATCCACCCATGTTGTTTCGACACAAAGGAAAAATACATACGATTAAAAAAGCAGATGGACCGGAACGTATTGAACAGGAATGGTGGATACAGGAAGGTGAGCACAGGGATTATTATGCAGTAGAAGATGAACAAGGATCCAGGTTTTGGCTGTTCCGTTCAGGACATTATGACGAAGAAGGAAAAGCAAAATGGTTTTTGCATGGTGTGTTTGCGTGAAGAATAATTGTGAGATATGAATGTGCAGATGGAATAAAATAAACTATTGCCATGCAGTATAGTGAACTCCAGGTAACAAGCAATTTCTCATTTCTTCGAGGGGCATCGCATCCGCATGAACTGGTAGAGCAGGCGGCACAACTTGGATACAAAGAAATTGTCATTACCGACCGCAATTCTTTTGCGGGAATTGTTCGCGCACATGCAGCAGGAAAAAAATGCGATGTGAGAGTTCTTCCTGCATGCAGGCTGGATCTCCTGGATGGAATCAGCCTCCTCGCCTATCCCACCAATAAAAATGCATACTCACAACTTTGCAATCTTCTTACCACCGGCAATACCCGTGCTGAAAAAGGACAGTGCTTTTTGTACAGGAAAGATGTGTATGAATACGCAAGCGAAATAAAATTTATTGCAGTGCCACCTGATTGCTTAAATGAAGAATTTGATTTCAATGATTCATTCAGCAATAACTTAACGGAATACCGTGAAGCCTTTGGAAAAGATCTGTATCTCGGTGCCTCAAAAACATATGGTGGTGATGATCAAAAACGACTCTTTCGTCTCTCGCAATTAGCAAAACAGTTGGACATTCCATTGGTGGCCACCAATGATGTGCATTATCATATTCCACAACGAAGGCAGCTGCAGGACATCCTTACCTGCATTCGCGAAAAATGCACCATCCACAATGCGGGTTATCGTTTGCACCTGAATGCAGAAAGATATTTGAAGTCGCAGGAGGAGATGTTACGCCTGTTTCGCAACTATCCCAATGCAATAAATACTACACAGGAAATCATTGACGCTTGCCGGTTTTCACTCGATGAATTAAAGTATGAATACCCGGAAGAAATTATTACCGAAGGAAGAACACCACTGGAAGAACTTACATACCTGGCATGGAAAGGTGCAAGAGAAACTTTTGGTGATCCTGTTCCCGAAAAAACAGCCAATGCCATTAACCATGAACTGGCCTTTATTGAAGAAATGAATTATGCTTCCTACTTTCTTACAGTTTACGATATTGTTCACTATGCAAGAAGCCAGCACATTCTTTGCCAGGGACGTGGCTCTGCAGCCAATTCTACCATTTGTTTTTGCCTGGGCATTACTTCAGTGAACCCTGAAAAATTTGATCTTTTATTTGAACGTTTCATCTCTGCCGCACGAAACGAACCTCCCGATATTGACGTGGACTTTGAACATGAAAGAAGAGAAGAAGTCATCCAGTACATCTACAACAAATATGGCCGCGACAGGGCAGCTATTGTTGCCACCGTAACGCAACAACACCAGAAAGGAGCCATCAGGGATGTAGGAAAAGCAATGGGATTATCTGTTGATACTATCAATCGTTTATCTTCTTCCATCTGGGAATTTACCGACGAATGGTTTGAAGGGAAATTATTAGGTGAACAGGGATTTGATCCCGGCGATAAACACCTGCAAAAAGTTTTGCTACTTACAAAAGAGTTCATGGGTTTTCCAAGGCAGTTAGGACAACACACAGGAGGCTTTGTCATCACAAAAGGAAAACTCTCTGACCTCTGTCCCATCCTGAATGCAAGAATGGAAGATCGCACCTGTATTGAATGGAACAAGGATGATATCGATGCACTTGGCTTCATGAAAATCGACGTGCTGGCACTCGGAATGCTTACCTGCATTCGTAAAGCATTTGATTTAATAAAACAGCACTACCAGCTTGACCTGACCCTGGCTAAGATCAATGAAGAAGAAGATGAAAAAGTTTATAAAATGATCTCGCATGCCGATACAATTGGTGTTTTTCAAATTGAAAGCCGTGCACAGCAAAGTATGTTGCCAAGGTTAAGACCAAAGAATTTTTATGACCTGGTGATTGAAGTAGCCATTGTTCGTCCCGGGCCAATACAGGGCGATATGGTGCATCCCTATTTAAGAAGACGCAATAAAGAAGAAGATGTGGAATATCCATCAAAAGAACTGGAAGAGATTTTACACCGTACACTGGGAGTTCCTCTATTCCAGGAACAGGCTATGAAGATTGCCATTGTGGCTGCAGGCTTTACACCTGCCGAAGCAGATGGTTTACGAAGAAGCATGGCCACTTTTAAACTACAGGGACTGGTTTCTCAATTTGAAAAGAAATTGATCAACGGGATGCTGGAAAAAGGTTATTCGGAAGAATATGCCAAAAGGGTTTTCCGACAATTGGAAGGTTTTGGCTCTTATGGATTTCCGGAAAGTCATGCGGCAAGTTTTGCTTTGCTTGTATATGCGTCCGCCTGGATCAAATTTTATTATCCTGAAGTTTTTGCCTGTGCATTGCTCAATAGCATGCCAATGGGTTTTTACCAGCCTGCACAAATTGTGATCGATGCAAAAAAACATGGTGTTAAAGTAAGACCTGTTGATATCAACGAATCCAATTGGGATAACAGACTGGAAGAAAAAGCAGGCAATTACCATGCATTGCGGCTAGGTTTCCGGCAGGTGAAAGGAATACGGGAAGAAGACATGCAACTACTGATCGCAAAAAGGGAAAACAGGTATACCGGCATTCATGAATTAAGAAGCATAGGTTTATCCGATGCAGCATTAGAACGATTAGCCGACGCGGACGCCTTTCGTTCTATTGGTTTGGACAGGAGAGCAGCCTTATGGCAGGTATCAACAAAGGATACTTCTCAATTTATGTTTGCAGGAACAGCTGAAAAAGAAGAAAAGGTTTCACTTCCCCAAATGAGTGTTTCGGAACATGTAGTGCATGATTATGCTTCCACATCGCTTTCATTAAAAGCGCATCCGGTAAGCTTTGTAAGGGAGAAGCTGAATCAATTGAACATCGTGTCAACCAGCGATCTTACCAAAAGAAAAGATGGTGAGTATATTAAGATCGCAGGACTCGTTTTAGTTCGCCAGCGTCCCGGAACGGCCGGTGGCATTTGTTTTATGACCATTGAAGATGAATTCGGATTTTCAAACCTGGTAATTTTTCAAAGCCTGTTTGATAAATTCCGCAAAGAGATCCTGCAGTCTAAACTTATTATGGTAGAAGGTAAGTTGCAGGTTGAAGGAGAAGTTATCCATGTCATCGTGCGAAAATGTTATGACCTGTCCAGGCTTTTACGTCACTTAACACCTGCTAATAACGAAACACCCAATGTACTAACATTAGCGTTCCCGGATGAAACATCGATGCCTCCGGGAATCAATAAGCAAAGCCAGGTAAGAAAAAAAGGAGAAGAAGTAATTCCCGGTGCGAGGAATTTCAGATAAAAAGCATTCAATTAAATTACATCATGGATATCCCAACAAAAACTTACTGCTCCTACGTTGCCACTCTAGATAAGGACAACGTTCACAAAAAATACCACGACAATGAATATGGTTTTCCACTGAAAGACGACAATGAACTATTTGCAAGACTGGTTCTCGAGATCAACCAGGCGGGTTTAAGCTGGACTACGATTTTAAATAAAAAAGAAAACTTCTTTAAAGCCTACGACCATTTCGATGTAAAGAAAGTAGCAAAGTACAACCAGAATAAAATTGACAAACTGCTAAACGATGCCGGCATCATCCGGAACCGTTTAAAGATCAACGCCGCCATAGAAAATGCAAAGAAGATAATTGAACTGCAGAAGGAATTTGGCTCTTTTAAAAACTGGATCGATCAACATCATCCCTTGTCAAAAGAAGAATGGGTGAAATTGTTTAAACAAACATTCCGTTTTACCGGCGGCGAAATTGTAAACGAGTTTTTAATGAGTACAGGTTATTTACCCGGCGCACACGCTGAAGGCTGCCCGGTTTATAAAAAAATAGAAAGGCTGAAACCAATGTGGATGAAAAAAATGCCGTTGAAAGAAACTGTAAAAACAAAACAGGGATGAATTCCATCCCTGTTGATTAAAACGATACTTGTTCATTTATTGATCATTCAACTTCACTACCCAAACTTCGCTATTTCCATGTGTTGCACCGACATCGCCATTGTCCTTGCTAAGTGTGTATCCTGCAACAGCAAAACCCTGGTTGCCTTCTGCTATTGAATAAGCCAGGTCATCGCTATTACCGCCTAAGGCTTTTTTAAAGGCAATGCTTCCATTATTGTTCAACCCAACGATCCAGAATTCACCAGCTCCATGGTTCGCTTCCACATCACCACTATTGTTACTGTAGGTGTAGCCGGCTACCACGATGTTTCCATTGGGTCTTACCAATAACCCTTTAGCTACATCAATTCCATCACCACCTAAAACTTTTTGTGAAACCAGTGCACCCGTAGTTGCATTGATGGTAACGATCCACATATCCTCGCTTCCTTTACCGGCACCTACATCACCGCTGTTACTGCTCTTAGTGCTTCCTGCAACTACCAAAGTATTGTTCGCACCCAAGGCAAGAGCACCCAGGTCCTCGTTGTTGATTCCCCCTAAATTCTTTTTCCATACGATGGATAAATTTTTATCAAGTTGAAATACCCAAAAATCAGTGTTACCTTTTGAGGAACCTACGTCACCATTATTGCTGGAGGAAGAATTACCACCTACATACAATCCTCCATCCGGTGCTGCTGCCAATGCTTTTGCACTTTCATCGCCGTTGCCACCAAAGGCTTTTTTCGATATGAAATTACCATTGGCATTATCGAGCAACATCACCCACATATCCTGGCTGCCATGGTTACCACTCACGTCGCCGTTGTTAGAGTTTGTGAAACCTGCCACACCAATTTTTCCTTCGGTAGTAACAGCAATTGATGTAGGACGATCATCACCGGTACCACCCAGTGTTTTTTGCCATTGCAAACTGCCGGTGCTGTTGATCTTTATTACCCAGAAATCGGTGCTGCCATGATTGGGACCAACATCGCCGTGGTTGTTAGTAAGTGTATAACCGGTAAGTACATAACCTCCATCTGGAGTAGCTGCAGCTGCCACACTGTATTCATCTGCATTTCCGCCGTAAGATTTTTGCCAGCTGGTAGCACCGGCTGCATCCAGTTTTACAACCCACATATCAATACCACCCTTCGTGGAAGTGATGTCGCCATTATCGCTCGTGGTTCTGCCGGAAAGAAGATAGCCACCCTCGGATGTTTTTATTATCGAGTACCCATAGTCGTTACCATTTCCGCCGAGTACTTTTTTCCAGGCCACTGTAAGGGGGTTCAACACGATAAAATCCTGTTCAACTGTGATATCCTTAGCAGGTGCTTTACCATTTAACAAAGACACAGTTAAAACAGCCGTTCTTTTAGCACCGGTATTATTCTCTTTTGAAACTTTTACCTGTATGGCATCATTGCCTGTACCGGCAGTTTTGTTGACTTCTATCCAGTCAACGCCTGCAGGTATGGTTATTTTCCAGTCGGCATTGGCATCAATTGTAATGTTTGATGTTGCGCCGGCTGTAGCAGGTGCCTGTACCGAGGCTTGTGATACATTTAGGTGATAGGTAGCTGGGGTCGGTGTAGGCGTCACCGGATCTTTGCCGCAGGATGCTAAAAAAAGCAGTGCAGCCAGCAGCGAAAGAACAGGGAAAGAAAAAATTCTTGCGAGATGATTACGTTTCTCATTTGCAATATTCAGTTCAACTTGTTTCATGATTGTTGGTTAAAGGTTTTAAAATGAATTGCAAGAATAGTCACACACGAAGTGGAAGTAAAGAGGAGATGAAACGGAATGAAGAAATTAATGAATGAACTGGTGGTAGTTTCTTTATTTACTTTTTGGCATTGCCCCAAAAAGTAACAAAAAACTCTAGGCAAGCATTAATCGCTCCGCGAATCTTGCCGGCCAACGCCACTGCAACCCCCCGACATTTTTTACTCGTACATAGGTCACCATAGCATTATTATTTTTAGAAGTGCCTTGGTCGTGTAAACAATCTGAACTTCATTTACCATCAGGAAAGCGCTTAACAGTTATTGTTTTGTTTTCTGTCACTCCGCCGCCGGAGCGCTGCGTTCAGGCAAAAGGTTAAGTTGTGATTATTGTTTTCTTCCCTTTAATAATACTGACCGAATGATTTGATGAAAGATAGATAAGCAAGCAGCAAAATGTTTGAACCAGTGAGAGCTTTAATAAAGGCAAATGCAACCTGATCGAATCAAGCGAATGTTCAAGCGCCTTATTTTTCACTTGTCAAATCATTAGGATCCTAAAAACATACAGTGAAAAATTCAGCGCCTTTAAGAAACCTCGCATATCACGAAGGGGAGTGGTTGTAGTTAAAGTCTCCGATCTAAATGAGTCTTGCCTTCGCCAATTCGTATGAGGAACTGATAGGCCTTAGTAATCTACCGCATCCCTGCCTGCGTGACGCAGTCAGGCAGGGAATTGGCTGCTCCCGATAGCTATCGGGATTTGTTACTTTTTGTTGCAATGACAAAAAGTAAAGAACTGATTTAAAAGAAGGACCAGAAGATAAATGCCCGGGTGTTCACACCCATATAAGATTACAGCTTCTATAAACTATAGTGTGTAATATCGCTGACTCGAGCACTTAATTTCGGCTTGTGGGGACACAAGCCGCGGCATAAAAATGAACGTGCAGGTAAACAACTCAATTGTGCAGACCCGGCTTTTTATTCAATAAATTTTCTTCCTTGTAATTTTCTTTTATTCCCAAAGACACATTTGTCTTTACACGAAAATCCTTGTGGCTCATTTGCCAGCATTCACCGGTTTCCTTCATAATAATGGTGTACAAAGTATCCGAATGCGGACCATAATCAATCATGTACCAGATGAAACCATCGCCTTTGGGTGTGGTCACCTCAACCGGGTCCTTAAACTCTAAAGAGATCATAAATGGCTTTCCAATACCAATGTAAAAGCTGTGCCATTATTTGCTATTGAAAGCGATCCCTGCATTAGACTGATTAGGAACTATGGAATGATTGGAAAGAAATGCTTTAAACCGGTGTTTTTAATGGAGGCATAATTATGCAGATCCTTATAAATGTAAGGAGCAAATACCTGTTCTGCGTCTGAAGATTTATGCTGCCTGGAAAGCTTCAATTTCTGAACTGCAGGTCTTTACAATCACTTCGGTAAGTGAAGTAGACCTGAAACGTCTTTTACACTCGGCAAGCTGCATAACAATGGTCGATGCTTCCTCTGCGTGTAACCTGCGTATTGGTTGATGATTGAGTGTCTTCACCATCAATGGGAGTACGGCCCTGTAAAAAGCATCGGAAGTGAGTTCGCCTCTTTCCAGGATCCTAAGATCCAGCTCTGCTGCTCTTGCACGGTCGTCATCGGGTGAATAGAAGTCATTTTCGGCTTTGGCCATTCGTTTGTCAAATGCCTGCTTCAGGATTGCCCTGTAGATATAGTCATCCATTTCCGCACCGTTATCAATGGCGTTGACAAGATTGCGGCTTTGGGAAAGAATGTTGACTGCACAGGAAATGATTTCGGACGAAATACCCAGTTCGGTTGCCTTGTTGTGAATGGGGTGGTACTGTTGTACAGGTTGGCTGGTCATTGATTTGGATTTAAATAGTTGATGGATGGATTGGTTCGCGCAAACACAGCACTAAAAATGCCAGAAGCAAAAAATGTTGATAACTAAGTTTCGTTAACAATGCCAACTCAAAATTCTTGTTTGTGATCAAGCGAATATAAAAACACAAACACCCCGTCGATTTTTAAATTTTCATTCAACAAATTCCATCCTCCTGGTCTATACTTAATACTTTCTTCACCTTTTCCGGCGTTAGGTTTGTTGATACTGCAGCACAATTCCATGAAAAGTATTACACCCATCATCTTCCTTCTTGCTACCGTTTGTTCTTCCTGCAGTTCCACCATAAAGAAAATTTTTGGTGGCGACAAAACTCCGCACGAAGAATATGCAGAGAAGCTTGAAGACAAAAAACTGGATGACACTCCTGAGGGTCGTGCCTGGTTAGCTGCATCTAAACTTGCCTTGGAAAACCCCCATGCCATTCAATTGCCTTACAGGCAGAATGGATATTTTCAAATGGATAAGCCCCGCTCGCTTGGTTTAAAATTTCATGCAAAGCAAGGTGAACGGTTAACATTCAGTTTCAATAAATCATACAGAACAGCCTTCGTGCTTTATGCCGACCTGTTCAAAGCTGGTGATATTGATGCAACCCCTGTTTTATCTGCCGACACCAGCCAGCTTCAGTTCAGTTTTGATGTGGATCAAACAGCTGATTATATTTTGAGACTCCAGCCGGAATTGTTCCGTGCAGGTGAATACAGTCTGTCCATTTCGGTTGGGCCTTCACTGGGCTTCCCGGTCTCGCATAGCAAATCAAACGTAGGGAGTTTTTGGGGTGCGGCCCGCGATGGTGGCAGGCGCAGCCATGAAGGCATTGATATTTTCGCCCCGAAAGGTTCGCCCGCAATTGCAGCAGCAGATGGTTATGTCACTGGCTTGCGGGAAGAAGGTATTGGGGGCAAAACCGTTTGGTTAAGAGCGGAAGGAAAAAATTATACGCTTTATTATGCGCACCTCGACAAGCAACTGGTGCGGGAAGGAGAATTTGTAAAAAAAGGGCAGGTGGTTGGACTGGTGGGCAACACGGGTAATGCCAAACACACAGCTTCCCATTTGCATTTTGGTGTGTATACATCCGGTGGCCCCGTTGATCCTTTGCCATTTGTCAATAAAAATATCAAAACTGCATCAGGTGTACCCAACAAAAGCCTGGCGGTTTCACTGAAACTGGTGAAAGCAAAAAAAGCAGGCAATGATTTGATCGCTGCAAATACAATCCTGGTTCCACTGGCAGTAACATCCAATGCATACATTGCCGAACTGCCCGGTGGCAAAACCATCCGGCTTTCTTTTAATGAAGTAAAGGCAGTGAAGCAGGAAACGAAAACACTATTAACTGCACTGAAGTAGGCTTTTTCACAACCAAGGAGGCGGGGTGAGTAACGAGATGAGTTGTAGGCCTGACTTTTATTAAATTTCATTACCCGATAAGTGGCCTGTTTAATTCAAAACAATCCCCATTCATTTTCATAATCATCACGCCTGGGAGTAGCTACCCGGCTTCGAAACCATTCTTTGCATTTATCGAGGCATCCTCAATTGGTTCGTCACCAGGGTATTTGAAAAATACATGCACTACAATTTACTACATACAAACTATTGAGAGGAAGGCTAACACGTGGGTTTTTTAATGTGGCAGCTTCGGTTGCAGCCAACTATACACCCATGTCCCTGCCAATGCGCTTAAGAATATAACAATGACAATGAATTTTCCGGCTCCAATCAATGCCAGCATCGGACCTGGGCAGGCACCGGAAAAAGCCCAACCA
>Ga0193740_1000200_pt1 | contig 17158 bp, 10 predicted proteins | sample L2s1metaG_FD_145072 | JGI IMG/M metagenome (GOLD analysis project Ga0193740, IMG submission 145072) | Soil microbial communities from a riparian zone of the East river system, Colorado, United States - L2s1 | ecosystem: Environmental > Terrestrial > Soil > Riparian zone | place: USA: East River... | reverse complement strand
GCAATATGCGTTCACCTTGCCACATGCCATCATTCAGGTAAAGCAGTCCATATCTTGCATAGTCTCTCGCCGAAGCCCAGATATAGGACGATCCGACATAGCTACCTGAAGCGTCGGGTTCCAACAGTGTGTGATACATTCCAATTTTATGAAACAACTCCTTGTACGGAAAACCATGATAGTCTTTTTCTCCAGTGGCGCTGCGGACAATTCCCGAAAGAATATTGCTGTTTCCGCTTGAATAATAAAACTCTGTCCCGGGCTTTGCTTTCATGGGAAGACTTTCAGTATAAGCAGCCATATCACCTTTATTGAACAACATATTCGTCGCATTGCTGTAACTGCTGTAATCTTCTTTAAAGTTTAAGCCACTGGTTTGCTGCAATAAATTTTCAATGCTGATCTGCTGTTTACCGTCTTTTGCATCTCTCCATACGCCGATGGGTGCAGGCTTTGCAGGATCCAGCCTGCCTTGTTTAACTAAAATTCCAATTAAAGTACCCGTTACACTTTTAGCCATAGACCAACCAAGGAACATGGAATTCTGATCATAACCGGGAACATATTTCTCCGCGATAATCCTGTTTTTGTAAACGATTAAAACTGCTTTGGTAAGCACAGGCTTGTTATTATATTCTTGTTGAAAAACAGTAGCTATGGCATCGTTCAGCTTTGAAGTATCGATGAACAGGCTATCGCCTGGTGTAGGCAGAGACCAAACCGTATCTGGTACGCCGTTAGAAAAAGGCACCTGCAGTTTTTGCGACCTCACGACATTTTCAGGAAAATCATTCACTAACGTGCATCCTAAACCGTAACGAAAAATGGCTTTCCGCTTTGCCATTCCAAAAACAGTACCGGTAACTGATGAATCTTTGTAATTGATTTCAAAATTACCAATGGAAAGTGGGAAAGAAGCTAATTCTTCATTGTTGATACTTTCCTTTGTTCTGCCCTGTATAAATGCACATGAGCAGGCGTTTTTAGCACTGTAACCACTAATGATGGGAAATGAAAACCAGCAATAACGAATACCATATGCCAATACTATTAACGATGAAAAAAGAAAAATGCCTTTTACTATCTTTTTTGCTTTCATTGTTTCAAATATAGTAAAGTGTATTGCAGGTGAAAGCAAAAGCTTACACATCAAAACCCATATGGTTTACTAATATTCCATCCGCTGCCGGTTTACATCATCCCCTTAAATGAGATTATACGATTTATTCATTCTTTCAATTCCTTGAGCAAACTGATAACTGCCACCGTCTGTCTGGCAACTGGTAAGGCAAAAAAGAAAGCTGGTCGGTGTCATTAAATATATAGCCTATTAAAAAAATTTCCACGGCATGGATTCATAAATAGAGTATTGCAATGGTAATGGGAACCAGCTGTTGACCGTAACTAATGCTTTAGAAGGACAACTATGGGTAAGAGATATCGATTATTATTGGTCGTTTTTATCGCATTAAGAATTTTTGCGCAGGAAAAACCTGGTGATTCCACAGCTGCCGAATGGAACTTTTCTGCCTGGGCAGAACTGTTTATCATTCCCGATGAAAAAGATATTTTTAACCCCACATTTTATGCCCGCCACAAATCACTTCACCTGGAAGGCCGATACAATTACGAAGATCGAAACACAGTTTCTACCTGGGTGGGACGAAAATTTGAGTTTGGTAAACCAGTAGAGTTTGTATTTGTGCCGATGGCTGGTATTATCTTGGGAAACACAAATGGCATGGCACCAGGTGTTGAAATGGAGATTGCGTACAGGAAATTGGATTTTTATGCTGAATCGGAGTATGTGATTGATTTTGAATCCAACGAAAACAATTTTTTTTACATGTATTCAGAACTTGCAATAAGACCGATTGAGCCATTACGAACAGGAATTATAACACAAAGGACTAAATTGGTTCAAACCGGACGTGAAGTACAGCGTGGCTTGTTTGCAGAATATTATTTCAAAAGACTCAGGGCTGGAGTTTTTTATTTTAGTCCATTTAGTTCTGGGAATTTTTGGATTGCGTCTGCTAGTATAGATTTTTAACCAAAGATTTGTTTGTACGGCAAGTCATTCCTTTATGTTTATTAATTCAATGAAATATTTCCTTCTCATTTTGCTATCTAACCCCGTGTTCGCTCAACGCGGAATTGATACGAGCGAGACCATGACTATTGGTGGAATTAAACAGTATATAGTTATTAAAGGAAAAGATGTTACAAAACCACTACTGCTTTTTTTGCACGGTGGTCCCGGCGGATCAATGATTCAAATAGCAGGTAAGGTTAGCGGAGAGCTGCAACAGGAATTTGTTGTGGTGCATTGGGACCAAAGAGAAACAGGCGAAACACAGAAGCTTAATAAAACAACACAACCACTGGCCCTTCAAATGTTTGATAACGACACTCATGATTTGATTGACAGCCTGCTTCGACAATTCAGGAGGCCCAAACTTTATCTTGTCGGTTATTCCTGGGGATCAGGACTGGGTTTTTATATAGCAGATAATTATCCGGAACTTTTATATGCCTATATCGCAGTCAGCCCCTTAATAAATCAATGGAAAAGTGATAGCATTTCATTCCGGATGCTCAAAGAAACAATGGGGAAAAAGGCCCAGGAGGAACTTTCGCAAGTAAAGATTCCTTTCGAAAATGCAGACCAACTTTATTACCATCGAAAATGGTTGTTTAAGCATGATGGTCAAAAATTGGTGAGTCTCACGCTCCGAAAAAGTTTTGTGCAGGGTTGGGCAGCAACATGGCTCGGAGTTTTGTTAGAGTCCTGTTCTATAAACCGTTTTGAAAGTTCACCTGCTTTCAGGTGTCCTGTCTATTTCTTTGCAGGTGAAAATGATTACCAAACCAATTATTCCGTTACGCATGACTATTACAATGTTGTGTCAGCGCCCAAAAAAGATTTATTTCTTTTTTCAAATGCCGGCCACAGGTTGCCAGAAACGCATGGTAAAAAATTCCAGGAAATTATCATAGATAAAATTCTTCCGGAGACATTTTATTATTGAGCATGCTTTTTTCCCATTAAAGGATCAAAATGTAAGAAAATGTTCTATAAGATTACTTGCATACTGGTTCTGTTATGTATTGGCCGCAGCGCCATGGCGCAAAATAAAGCTGATGATATTGGATGATATTGTAGGTGTTTGGATTACAGGTGGCAAAGAGCCTGCTAAGATCCAGGTTTATAAAAACGGTGAAAAATATTTTGGAAAGATAACCTGGCTGCAAAACCCATTGAGCAAAGAGGGTAAACCTAGAACCGACAAAAACAATCCTGATAAAAACAAAAAATCAACACCGGTTATTGGCCTGGTTATTTTGAAAGGCTTCAAATTCGATGGCCATAGCGAATGGAGGAACGGTGAAATTTACGACCCGGAAAGCGGTAACAGTTACACTTCTTACCTCTATCTTAAAAACAGGAATACATTGCGGGTGAGGGGTTACATTGGACTTTCATTATTCGGCAGAACGGAAACATGGACAAGAAGCCATTAATGTAAATGCCTTTAAAACCACAGAACGAAAAATTTTGCGTGCTGTTAAATGGAGTTATAGGGTCTTTTGTAATACAGCGTAACTTTTGAAGGCCGTTTTGCAATTCCTCTGTCAGTATTTCTTCGCTGTATTTTTTAACGGGAAGCCCGCTACACTTTTTAGGCCGTTTGAAAATGTGCCAATGGTGAGATAAGCTTTTACTGCCTCCCGTGCTGTGTCAATATATTTTGCTATTTGCTCCTTGCTAGTAAGACAATGGAAAGTGGCCCTGTTATGCCATAGATCTCCAGGGGCCATCCTGAGTTGTGAATCGGAAATTCGGGAAATTCAGCGTTTATAGATAAACTGTAGAGTAGAAGATCCATTATAAAACCAGGAATGTCAATTTGAAATAACAGATCAAAAAGATAATAATGATCCAAAAAATAAGTGCCATGATGGGGTAAAATATTTGTTCAAAATGATTGGTTGCATTCTCACAGGATTCGTTTAGGGTTACAAAATGCTTCTGATGTGCAAATGGCTTTTGGAAACTTATCTACTCAATGCTTTCTTTTTCCACGTATTCCAGTATGTCCCCGGGCTGACAATTGAGTACTTTGCAAATTGTTTCGAGTGTGCTGAATCGCACCGCTTTGGCTTTGCCCGTTTTTAAGATAGAAAGATTAGCAAGGGTGAGCCCAACCTTTTCCGATAGTTCATTCAATGATATTTTTCGTTTGGCCATCATAACATCAAGATTTACAATAATGGGCATGGCTTATACTGTTAATTCGTTTTCGGTTTGGATTTCAATTCCTTTTTTAAACACCAGCGATATAATAAAGATGATTCCTGCAAAAAATAAAAACGCGGCACCACTGTCGATAAATTCTGTCAACCTGTTTAACTCCACTCCTGTTTTGCTTAGCCACCGGCTGTATTGTGTTGCCATAAATGCCATCGCACCAATAGCCAGGGCCACATAACTGATTTTTTTTATCAGCAAGGCCACTTCGGTACTGAAAGGGTTCATCAAATTCAACTTTAAAAAGATCTGGATCACCTGGTAAAACATGAAGGCTTTGAGGGCTGTCAACATAATAACCAGTAGTATTATGGCTGAATAATGAAGGTTACTGAATTCTTTAAGGCCAGATAAATTCAACCCGGGGTAAAGGTGTTTGGCAGCCACAGGATTAATAAACTCACTCACAAAAAATGAAATCGCCAGAATTCCTGTTTTAATGCAAAGTCCAAAGAATGCTACCCAACTAAAAACCTTCATGATGATCAGCAATTCGTGAGTTTTCGTTTTCATAAATTGTTTTTTTAAATGAACAGGGCAAAGATAAGAAATATCTTTATTGATAAACAATAAATATTTATCTATAAAGATAAAATATCTATCGAATTAGTAAAAAGGCTTTAAGACGATCCATTGAGCCTATGTACCATTCCAAAAGGTGAACCGGGCTGTTAACAACCTTCCGAAGGAAAAGCTCGGGAAATTACTTTGTTGTCCCGCAGAAAGCTTTGTATTTTACCAGCTATAGCACATATATGCGTGCATATCCTTTGATAACCATCCTCTGGCTGCTTCCATGCATCGTTCTTTCCCAAACAAATATTAGTGGGGTAGTAAACAGCTATCACAAAGTGATTGGTATCAACTATAGCCAGTCGGGTATAAAGCTGGACAATGTAAGCGGGCTTGCAGTTAACGACAGGGTAATGATCGTTCAAATGAAAGGTGCTACTGTTACTACTACTAACAACAGCAGTTTTGGTTCCGTTTCATCGTTGAACCAGGCAGGTAACTACGAACTGGCAACCGTTTGTGCGGTTCGAAGTGACTCAGTTTTTTTACTTCAGCAATTATTGCGCACCTATAACGAGGCCAATAAGGTTCAATTAATTAAAATACCAAGGTATACTTCCGCAATGGTGACCGGTCCGCTGGAAGCTGCACCCTGGGACAGCGCCACAGGTAAGGGTGGAGTTCTTGCTATCATTGTTTCCGAAACACTAACATTAAATGCCCCGGTTTCTGCTTCGGCGAAAGGTTTTAAAGGAGGATCATTTTATAAGGACGGTGGTGGTTGTGTTAATAACGCATTTACAGGCTACGCTTACAATCCCACACCCATTACGTATTTGTTTTATCCCAACGTGCAGCAAGCCGGTTATAAAGGAGAATCGGTTGCAGACTTGCCCCTTTTCCAGGATGGCGGTAAGGGTGCCTGTGCCAACGGCGGCGGTGGTGGCAATAACCATAACAATGGTGGCGGCGGGGGAAGCAACCTGGCAGCTGCCGGAAAAGGTGGCGATAATTTGAGTACAACGGGTTGTACAGGTCAGCATGCGGGAATAGGCGGATATGCTTTAAACAGCAACAGTGGTGGAAAAATCTTTTTTGGTGGGGGTGGTGGTGCCGGTCATGCCAACAATACTACTTCGTCTACTGGTGGCGGTTATGGTGGCGGAATTATTTTTATACAGGCCCAAACACTGGTAAATAATGGCTTTACCATTTCAGCAAATGGTTCTGCAGGAGGTAATACATATGGTGACGGTGCCTCTGGCGGTGGTGGTGGTGGTACCGTTATATTTTCAGTTGCTAATTATGCAGATGCCGTGTCAATAGAAGCTAAAGGTGGTAATGGAGGTCAGGTAGATGATGAAGTTATCCCTGGAAGGTGTTATGGCGAGGGCGGAGGTGGAAGTGGTGGAGTTGTTTATTTTTCCGGCCCTCAGCCTGGAGGTTCTGTGGCTGCAACCGGCGGTGCAAAAGGGCTTAAGCTGAACTCCACCTGTGCATCTAGTAATGGAGTGAATGGCAGTGCAGGTATTCAGGTTATCAATTATGATTTTATCGAATCCACCACCCTTTCAAGCTGCACCGGTCTGGTGCTCGACGTAGATTGGCTCTATTTCAAAATCAATATATCCGCTAATACTGCTTTATTGCAATGGGGAGCAATAACCACCACTAGCTCCTATTTTGTAGTGGAACGTCGAAAAGAAGAAAACTGGATTCAGCTTGCCCAAATTTCGACCAGCCCCAATAAAGTGGAATACTCTTTTCGTGATCCGTACCTGGCACCAGGAACATACCAATACCGGCTGAAACTGGTCGAGAATCAGAGCACAAGCTATTCCTCCATACGACTCGTAACAATTAAAGGCAGGGAGCAGTCAATTCGATACAACCCTTTAACCAAACAGGTTTTGATGCAGGGAAGTATTGACAAGGATGATGTATTCCAGGTTTTTGATCCTGCCGGTAAATGTATTTTTCAGCAAAAATTTATGAGCCCCACAAATGGCTGGAATTTCAATGCATCATTTTTAAGTAGCGGGACTTATATTGCCAGGACATCAAAAAGTTCAATAAAATTTATTGTCTCCAATTAGTAAATAGGTTCGGGAACATTTCCTGTTTATCTCTATTCCCTCACCATCATTTTATCCATCAAACAATATGGCATTCCTACCTGAACGTCTGCCGCTTTATTCAGCAAGAATTCTCCTTAACGTTGAAGCATTTTTCAGGAGGAATAATAAAATGGTAAAAACGGTTCATTAAGCAATATAAACATGGCGTTGGTCACGCCTGTAACGTTTGCGTAACCGCAAAGCCAGGGCAAAAAGCATGATGCCAATGGCCACTGTATAAATACCAAACATGAGCGCAAGAGTAAGAGCACCTGCCACCGGAAACAGGAAAACCAAAAAGCTGAATAAAATAGTAAACACACCCGCCGCAATATACCAACCTTCACCACGGAGCATTTTTCGCAGTCGTAAGGCAATTACAATTTCGCCAACTCCAATGATAAGAGCCCAAAGTGCAACCAGGTAAACCAATGCAGTTCCTGTAGCGAATGGATTAACGAAAGTGAGTATCCCTATAAAAATTCCGGCTACCCCGGTAAGTAAAAGCCAACGCCAGTTTTTATATGTCCTTCTTTCACCCAGGGCAGCTATTACAGAAAAGATTCCATCCATCAACATGTATGCTCCAAGGAAAAGCACGAGTGCGGTAAAACTTGCCACAGGCAGGAAAATAGCGATTAAACCCAGGAGCATCGCAAAAATGGCTCTTATTAAAATCAACCACCAGTATCGATCGATAGGGCTGTTCATTATTAATATTTTAGAACAGGGTATTTGTTGGATCGTCGGAATTTTTTCATCCTAACGGCACAGATTACTTACAGGTTTTTTACATTCGTAGCTGCATCCCGAGGCTGTCTGCGTGCCCAGTCAATAACTGCGCCTACTAACCTTCAATTGAGACTATGTCTATTATTCTAATATTGGCGCAATGACAGTGCCACAAATCGCACCTATTGTCCAGGTATCATTATTAAAACCGCAAATCAATTTGCCGGGAACATGTGTAAATTACTGGTAGAATTAGCCAGCGCTATCGTCGGTTTTTGTCCCGAAACAATTAATGAATATATTCAGCAAGTTGCAATCCGGACAGGTTCGAATTCTCCATTCTTTTACTTTGAATCAGCACTTTTAGTTTCTGTCCCATATCCATGAGAAACTGGTGAAGCAACCAGGTATTTTTTTGAACATCTGAAGCCGAATAATTGCTCACACCTTCAATCATTCTTAAATAATCACAAAGTCCGAGAGATTGAAGGAAGCGGGATTGATTTGTAAACCCGCAAAGCTTTAACCCGTTTTTACTACCCCAGTAATGAAGAGCGGAAAAATTGACATGTGAAGTAATATCCTGTTCTCCAATATGAATGAAAGGACAAAGGTTAACCTGGTGTTTGTGGTAACAGGTCAGAGTACCGAGCCTTCGTTTGTAACTATACAATTCGGCAGAAGGAAAACCATAATCAATGCTGATCACGAATCCTTTTTTTAATGCAGCGGCAATGTCGGCCATCCAATTAATGGCCCGGAGATTTATTTCCGTACGAAATCCTTTCGGAAGGTGAACCTGCAATTCTTCAAAATATTGCCTTAATGATTCAGAAGCAGGACGTAATATCTCTATAAACTCATTTTTATAATCAACGAAAACTTCCATCAATTCATCTTCCATTACCACCACGTGCACAGGAAAATTATCGATTAATTCATTTGATAAAATACAACCGGTTATCGCGGGAATTTGATGTATGGACCTGAGCCAGGAAACCTTGTCGCTCGTTGGAAATTCTTTTCCACGCTCATTTTTTTCCACGATATAATATTCCAACTGATCATATAACTCCTTGTTGCTACTGAGTGCATTGAGAATGTGACTACATAACAAACCGGTACCTGCACCACATTCAACTATGTCGAATTTTGCTGGTTTTAATAAATTCCATATTTCCTCCATCTGCTTCGCAAGCAGGTAACCAAACAAAGGAGTTACCAAAGGACTTGTATAATAATCGCCATGCTGACCAATTCTTTCTTTGCTGGAAGTATAGTAACCATACCCAGGAAAGTATAGTGCCATTTCCATAAAATCATGAAACGAAAGAGGACCTTCTTTACGAATCTTATCAATTATAATCTCTGAAAGTAACATCTGCAGTTTTAGACGACAATTTTGGTGCCGTTGCTATTGTTCAGCCACTACCGACCGAACGAAGGTCAAAATATTGGTTGAGATGAAGATGATGCCGAAAAAATTAGCTGTTATAGATACAGCTGTACAATTTTATGAAATGATATAAGGCCCAACCTGGAAATTCAGGTAAAAAAACAATGTTTTTTAGACGCTGGCGCTTGGAAAACGCATAATGATAATAGTGAGGGGTGGTGCAGGTAAGCTTACAGTTTGAATACGATATTGTAAAAGAATGATACAAGCTATCATTGTTATACCTTCAATCAAACAGTTTTTAGTTGTCCGTAAGTGTACCAATCAAAATTGCCAGCCAGTTAATAAAAATTGACGAATTTTAAAGCATTCAAAAGACCCGTAAAAAAAATTTATAACGTCCAGGAAAATTGGAAGAGAAGGAATGAAAACAATGGCCCGCAATTTAGTTGACCGGATTTCAATACTGTTGCTCGCATTTTTGTTAGTTTCTTCGGTTTATGCACAAACTGAGTTGGGCAATTGTGACATTGTATGGAATACCCAAAGTAAAAACTCCGGGGAATCTATGCCATGCGGCGGTGGGGATGTAGGCCTGAACGTGTGGGTAGAAAACAACGAATTGTTTTTTTACATAGCTAAAAGTGGAACATTTGATGAGAATAATGCGCTGTTGAAATTAGGCAGGGTACGGGTCAGGCTTTCGCCCAATCCATTCGAAGGAAAAAATTTCAGGCAGCAATTGATATTGAAAGATGGCCATGTTCGTATTTATGCATCGGGTGGACAAGTCAATACAACAATTACTGTCTGGGTTGATGTATTTCACCCGGTAGTACACGTAGAAATTGAAAACAATAAACCCGTTACCACTGAAGTTACTTATGAGAACTGGAGGCATAGAGATCGGCCATCATTTGGCAGGGCGAACAATGCCAACTCCTATAAATGGACACCACAGGGTGAAGTCAAAACCTACAGGGACGAAATTGTTTTTGAGAATAATGGTGTCTCTTTCTATCACCGGAATAATTCGCTTTCTGTTTTTGATATCACGGTAAAACAGCAGGGACTGGATTCCGTAAAAGATCAATTATTTAATCCTTTGAAAGATTTGACTTTTGGAGGAAAGATCGAAGGTGAAAATATGAAACCAGCTGGTGAAACAACCGGAGTTTATTTGAATACCGATTATAAAGGATGGAAATTAAAAAGCAGCAAGGCAACACGTTCGCAACAACTGGCTATTTACCTGCACACTCAAAAAGCATCCTCAATAGAACAATGGAAAAATGGTTTAATCACAACCATAAAAAAAGCAAAAGCCGACAAAAATGCAATTCTAAAAACCCGAACATGGTGGAAAGAATTCTGGGGTCGCAGTTTTGTTTTTATCAATAGCGAAAAACCGGTTGACACTTCGGCCTGGCAGGTTGGACGTAATTATCAATTATTCCGTTACATGCTTGCCTGCAATGCATTTGGGGAATATCCAACAAAATTTAATGGTGGACTGTTTACATACGATCCTGCGTTGGTTGATACTTCTTTTTCATTTACCCCGGATTTTCGCAATTGGGGCGGTGGTATTCACACCGCTCAAAACCAGCGACTGGTCTATTTTCCAATGATCAAAAACGGGGATTTTGACCTGCTAAAACCGCAGTTTGATTTTTATTTACGCATTCTAAAAAATGCAGAATTGCGAAGTAAGGTTTACTGGAATCACAATGGTGCATGCTTTACAGAGCAGATGGAAAATTTTGGTTTACCCAATATGGCTGAATATGCATTTAAACGTCCGCCTGGCTTTGATAAAGGACTTGAATACAATGCATGGCTCGAATATATGTGGGATACTGTTTTAGAGTTTTGTTTCATGATGCTGGAAGAAGAACGGTACACACAAAAAGATATTTCCACTTACATCCCTTTTATTGAAAGTTGCCTGCGCTTTTTTGATGAGCACTATCAAATTATCGCCAGGCAAAGAGGAATTAAACCACTTGATGGAAATGGTCATTTGGTTCTATACCCCGGCTCAGCAGTTGAAACCTATAAGATGGCCTATAATGCTACATCTACTATTGCAGCATTGAAAACAGTTACGGAAAGATTATTGCAGTTGCCTGCAAACTATCTGGGTGAAGAAAGAAAATACTTTGAAGATTTTTTAAGCCGCATACCTCCTATCGCATTCACTGAATTCAACGGCCATAAAACTATTGCCGCGGCGCAAGCCTGGGAAAGAATTAATAACACCGAATCCCCACAATTATATCCTGTTTTTCCCTGGGGAATGTATGGCATTGGCAAACCAGGCCTTGAGATTGCACTGAATACCTGGAGATACGATACCAACGTTATTAAATTCAGGAGTTTTGTTGGCTGGAAGCAGGACAACATATTTGCTGCACGATTGGGATTGACCGATGATGCCGCAAGGATCACCACTCTAAAGTTGAAAAATTCAGGAAGGCGTTTTCCTGCATTCTGGGGTCCGGGATTCGACTGGACGCCCGACCATAACTGGGGAGGATCAGGGATGATTGGCATACAGGAAATGCTGATGCAGGTTGACGATAAAAAAATATATTTACTGCCTGCATGGCCCAAAGACTGGAATGTACATTTTAAATTACATGCACCATATCAAACCACCATCGAAGCAACGGTAAAAGATGGTAAAGTGGAGAATTTAAAGGTTTTTCCCGAATCAAGAAGAAACGACATCATCATTATGTACGATAAAAATTAAAGTAATGATATACTATTGTGACAATTAATATTTCACGCAGAGACGCTGAGTTCGTAGGGTAGCTATCGGGATCGGAATTCTCTGCGTTCTCTGCGCCTCAGCGAGAGACCAGTCATATCATAAAATGAACTTACCAAAGTTATATTGTTGACAAATATTTAAAGTGATCATGATTATGAAGAAAACGCTTGCTTATTTACTCGTTTGCATTATCTGCATTCACCGGCAACCTGCTGCACAGGAAAAAAGTCTGACGAATACTTCCAAAAGCGAATTCGCAAGATTGAAAAGTGTGAACATGGATGATGTGCATTGGACAAATGGATTTTGGGCTGAACGTTTTAAGGTTTGCAGGGATTCCATGGTACCCAACATGTGGCGGATTTATAATGACCCCAACATCAGCCATGCCTTTAAAAATTTCGAGATTGCTGCGGGATTAGATACCGGCAGTTTCAAAGGCCCTTCATTTCATGATGGCGATTTTTATAAAACACTCGAAGCTGTTGCCAGTATGTACGCTGCAACAAAGGACAAGCAACTCGACGAAATAATGGACAAGGCAATCAATGTAATTGGCAAGGCGCAGAGAGAAGACGGGTACATCTATACCAAATCAACCATCGACCAGAAAAAAACAGGAGTAAAAAAACAATTTGAAAGCCGCCTGAGTTTTGAAGCATACAACATTGGTCATTTAATGACAACTGCCTGCGTTCACTATAGGGCCACAGGCAAAACCAGTTTGCTGAACATTGCAAAGAAGGCCGCTGATTATCTATATCGTTTTTATGATACGGCCAGTGCGGCGACAGCAAGAAATGCTATTTGTCCTTCGCATTACATGGGCCTCGTTGAACTGCACAGAACTACAGGAGATGAAAAGTACGAACGACTCACAAAAAAATTAATTGACATCAGGGGAGTTTCACCAGGTTCCGATGACAACTCCGACCGGCATCTTTTCCGCAACATGAAAGAAGTACAGGGCCATGCTGTGAGGGCTAATTATTTGTTTGCCGGGGCAGCTGATTTGTATGCAGAAAACGGTGACACAGCCTTGCTTACAACACTGGATCGAATGTGGTATGATGTTGTAAATCACAAAATGTATATTACCGGTGGTTGCGGTTCTCTTTATGATGGTGTTTCCAACGATGGAACCTCTTACAATCCCAACGATGTTGAAAAACTGCACCAGGCTTATGGGAGAAAATATCAACTCCCTAATCTTACAGCACACAATGAAACCTGTGCAAACATCGGCAATGTTCTATGGAACTGGCGCATGCTCCAAATCACCGGTGATGCAAAATATGCCGACATTGTTGAACTGGCATTGTACAACAGTGTTCTTTCCGGAATAAGCCTGGATGGAAAAAAGTTTTTGTATACCAATCCCCTCGCCTATTCGGACCAGCTTCCATTTAAGCAACGCTGGTCAAAGGATCGTGTTCCCTATATTGCTTTATCGGATTGTTGTCCGCCCAACGTGGTTCGGACCATTTCACAAGTGAGTAATTACATGTATAGCATCTCCAATGAAGGCTTGTGGTTGAATTTATACGGAGGCAATGATTTGTCAACTAAACTTGAAGATGGTTCTGAAATCAAACTGGTACAAAAAACGAACTATCCATGGGATGGAACGATCAATATTCAGTTTGATGCGGCTCCTCAAAAACCATTTTCTGTTTTTTTAAGAATACCGGGATGGTGTCACAATGCAAAGATTTTGGTGAACGGAAAATTAGAGTCTGCTAAAAACACCGGTGGACAATATGCAGAGATAAAAAGGAACTGGAAAAAAGGCGACCAGGTCCAACTTGTTTTAGATATGCCTGTAGCAATGATTGAAGCCAATCCCCTGGTTGAAGAAACAAGAAACCAAATTGCAGTGAAACGTGGGCCGGTAGTTTATTGCTTAGAGTCTGTTGATTTAAATAACAATACTTCCATATTTGGAGTTGCTGTTCCCACCAATGCCCAATTTAAAATCGCTTCCACGAAAATTGCAAACAGTACTATCACAACATTGGAAACAATAGGCGAAAAAATAGGGGATGAAGAATGGAAAGACCAGTTGTATAAAGAAGTATCTAAAAAACCTGCGGAAAAAGTTAAACTGCGATTGGTCCCTTATTATGCATGGGGTAACAGGGGACATACAGAGATGTCGGTTTGGTTACCTATAAGCAAATAAAAATCATTTTCAATTTGCCTACGAGACAAAGAGAATGGAAAGCCCCGAAATTTCGGGGCTTAATAGTCTTTCAATATTCAATCATTGAATAATAATTTGTCTAGTAATGCTAACATTGGCTGAGGTAAGCTTAATAAGATACATTCCGGAACTATATTTCCTGGCATTTAAATGCTGAATAATTGGTTGCATTGCATTAGATACTCCTTTCCGCAATACAGTTATTAATGCCCCATTTATATCAAGCAGTTCCAGCTTATAGGTCCCGGATTTGTTTAGTGAGAATGTAATAGTTGCCTGCGATGAAGAAGGATTTGGATAAACGAGCAGTTCATTCCCTTTGATCGGTCTTTGGACGATTGCCTGTCGGCTGGAAACAGTGGCGCAACTTCCAGGCCTATCACCATGCCCAAGATGATCTTTAACATCTCCATATTCTACACAAATATCTTCTCCTTTGTGGCAAAGGAATACCTTATTCATCTGGCTACCGCAACGGACATCTATAACTGTGGCCGTAACACCGGCAGTTGCGGCACAACCATATTCATTGGTCGCCGTTACCGAATAATTATAAACACCAGTAGCCGACGGAGTGAATACAGGATTAGCAATAGTTGTGTTGCTTAATGCTGTTGCAGGAAACCATTCGAAATGACTTAATGACGACCCCGAATCTATTGCAACAAAATTCAACTGCTGCGCACCATATCCGAGGTAAACAGTTTTGGCATCCCCACCAGTAAATGTATTATCGTTACGACCTACAGTAATTGCAGGTCTCGGAATTGCACCAAGCACAGTAACGGTTGCTTTTGCAGATGAAACATTATCGTGAACATCAATGACTGTAAGTATCACTTCGTTAGGGCCAGCATTTGTACAATTAAATGATGTTTTGCTTACACTTATACTCTTAATTCCACATGCATCAGAAGAACCATTATTAACATCATTGGCAGTAATAAATGCCGTGCCTTCGGCCAGTGTAATGGAAATATTTTTTGTAATTACTGTCGGGCTCACAGTATCCCTCACATTAACTGTTGATGTGCCTGTCGAGGAATTATCATGAATATCAGTCACTGTCAACGTAACCGTGTTATCTCCTGTTGAAGAACAATTAAACGATGTTTTGTCAAGTGACATGCTTGCAATTCCATAATCGTCACTGCTTCCATTATCAACATCAGCAGGAGTAATTGTCGCTTGACCTGTGGCATCTAAATAAGCAGTGCTATTTTTAGTAACAACATTTGGAGGAGTGCCTTTCTGGATCTGTGCTATCTCGGCAGGCGTCAGTGCATAATTATACAGGCGAACATCATCCATTATATCGTGAAAGGCTTTATTCTCCAAAGAATTACCAATCAACAACGGTAAGGTCTTTCCTGTATTTCCATAGGTAGATGAAACCGCCTTTGTAACGGCAAGCACACCATTTATATAGAGCCTGATCTGCTTTGCCGCTGTATCTTTTATAGCAATAATGTTTGTCCAGTTATTATTGAAAATATTGAACGCTGTATTCTTCTTGATGCTTTGTGTAATATCCACTTTTGCGGCAGCATCATCAATGGCGAATGTTAATGCACTATCTTTTAACTGAATGCCATACCATTTACCGCCCGGATCTGTAAACTGCCCTTTATGAATAAGGTAACAGTCTTTTGCAGGTGCTGCTGAATTATAGTTGCTTGAACCGTTCGTAAGTTTTATCCAAACTGATATTGTAAATGAATTGCGGTCAAACAATAAATGATCGGCATGATCGACTTTGACAGCACCTGTGCCTGTTGGATTTTTGAATTGAAGGCCATTTCCGAATCTCGCTGCTGACCATGTAGCTTCTGGCATTCCTGTTAGTGATCCATTGAGATGAAAATCGCTGTTGTCGGTTGCTGTCGCGCCGGTAGTTTCATCAAACTTATAATGAGCAACAAGTCCTTTTGGAGAAACCGCTTTGAACGACCAGACAGCACCTGTTGTCATTCCTGCCGGACCAAGAGCATCCACACGCCAGTAATACGTTGTACCGGTAATAAGATTGCTAAAGCCAACAGAAGGATTGTTCAATTGTACATCAGCAAGGAAATTCAGATTATCCTGATCCGTACCAAAGTAAACTTTATAAGAAGTGGTTTTAAGACCGCCTTTCCAATTGGCATTGACAATAGTTTCATAGCCTTCCAAGAACGCACCGTTAACAATGGAAGCACTGAACGGTTGAATGGGAAGAGGACTGGTATGAAATACTTCCAGCACCTGGTCCGGAGTGAGGGCGTAGTTGAAAATTTTTAATTCATCAAGCATTCCTTTATAGGGCGCCGGTGCATTGGTATTGGTTAAAAATTCAAGTTCGCCAATATTGCCAATGATCAATGCACTGGCTTCGCCAATGCCTAGAGCTTTTGTTGTGGCAGACTCCCCGGCCAGAGCTCCATTCAGATAGAAACGTAATTTTTTTGCACCAGTATCACGCATGGCTACCACATGAACCCAATCATTGGTAAAGAAAGGTGTACCACTTATGGCCAGCTCATCTTTATTTACATCATCATCAATTGCAAACCGTATTTGTCCGCTTTTAAATTCAATATTAAACCGTTTACCGGTTGCGCCTGTAATAGCATTTCTTGTTATAGAACCTTTGCATAAAAGATAGGCACTTGCAGTACCGCCGGGCAACAGCGAAGCCGGCGCTTTCATCCAGAAGGAAAGTGAAAAAGAACTTTTATCCAGGAACAATTGATCCTGGTGCGGAATACTGACTACATACTTGTCCGTGTCCGCAGTAAAAAAATCAAGGGCATTCTTTACTTTACCAGCAACACGAATGCTTTGATCGTCATCGTTCAGGCCAAGAATGCCATCATTGGAAAACTGCGAAGAATCAAGTACGGCTACTCCTTCTGTTTCATCAAAGCTCCAATATCCAACCAGCGCTGCCGGAATTATTTTGGTTGTTCTGAATGACCATACGGGACCTTCCGTTGTTCCCTTAACATTAACCGCATTAATGCGCCAGTAATACGTAACAAAATCAGATAAAGCATTTATATCAAAAGATGGATTGGCGCTATAAGCAACATCTGCTTTTTTAACAAGTGCATCTTGAGACGTACCG
>Ga0193740_1000199_pt1 | contig 17345 bp, 16 predicted proteins | sample L2s1metaG_FD_145072 | JGI IMG/M metagenome (GOLD analysis project Ga0193740, IMG submission 145072) | Soil microbial communities from a riparian zone of the East river system, Colorado, United States - L2s1 | ecosystem: Environmental > Terrestrial > Soil > Riparian zone | place: USA: East River... | reverse complement strand
ATGTTATCAAAAGTGGCTGTCAAGAAAAACACCGAGAACCCTTGGCTTAAAAGAAGAAGAGAGCTAATAGATTATTTTTCGCAAAATATCAAAGATTACCCTAGAGAGGTGACTGCCAGAAAAGCATTGAAAAAATTGAGAGAGCTGCTGCCTGCTGAATCGATAGTAACAACGGAAGTGGGACAGTGTCAAATGTGGACTTCATTGCACTTTGATGTTATCTCCCCTGGGACCTTCTTTAGCTCCACTGGATTGGGAACAATGGGATTTGGATTTCCCGCATCAATAGGCGCAAAGGCTGCTAGACCAGATGTCCACGTTGTAGACGTTGCTGGTGACGGTTCATTTAACATGACTGAAAATTCATTGGCAGTTTCTGTATTAGAGGATTTACCGGTAATAGTATTCTTGTTGAACAATGATATGTTGGGTATGGTTGCACAGTGGCAGCGAACTTTTTATGATAGACGATATATGGGGGTACATCAAAAAAGTTGTCCTGATTATGTCAAGATTGCAGAAGCATATGGAGCAAGCGGCTTTAGCGTCCAATCAATGGACGAGCTAGAAAAAGCAATAAAAAGCGCACTTAAAACAGAGGTTGCAACTGTAATTGACATTAGGATCGATCCGGAAGAAGACGTATATCCATTTGTTGCTCCCGGTACCGGACTTAAGGATATGATAACAGGTGCATAGCACATGAGCTCTAAAGAATTGAAAACTAAACCATTGTATATCATTTCATCCCTAGTTGAAAACAAACCAGGTGTGTTATTTCGCATTACCAATCTCTTTCGTGCAAGAAATTTCAATATAGAGAGTATTACAGTAGGGATTACCGAAAAACCGGACTTGTCTAGAATGACAATAACAACAAGGATAGACGAAGCTATTCTTGATCAACTAGTTAAACAATTGAGAAAACTTATTGATATTGTTGAAGTAGAGGTCCTTGACATCAATAATACTGTCTATAGAGAGTTAGCCTTGATAAAGATAAGAGCCAAAGACTTTACAAATAGGAATGAAATCATTAATTTTGCCAACGTGTTTAGAGCAAATATCTTGGATATAGGAAAGGAGTCTGTGACAGTGGAAGTAATTGGAACTCCAGATAAAATAGATGCATTTAAGAATCTAATCATACAATATGATATAGTAGAAATGGCTAGGACGGGTGTATCCGCTCTTCAGAGAGGAGAGTAATTCATGGAATCTCAAAAGGTAAGGATATTTGATACAACATTAAGAGATGGTGAGCAGACACCAGGTGTTTCTATAACACCAGAACAAAAACTCAACATTGCAATAAAACTGTCTGAACTGGGTGTAGACACAATCGAAGCTGGATTCCCAGTGGTATCTGACGGTGAAAAGGAAGGAATAAAGAGCATTGTAAGGCAGAAACTGGACACAGAAGTCTGTGTCTTGGCTAGAACTGTTCAATCAGACATAGATTCAGCCATAGATTGCGGTGTAGATTATGTTCATACATTTATTGCGACTTCTGATATTCATATGCAATACAAACTAAAAATGTCCCGGGAGCAGGTTTTGGAAAAAGCGCTATGGGCCGTAGAATATGCAAAGACCCATGGATTAAAAGTCGAATTTTCCGCAGAAGATGCAACAAGATCTGACAGAAAATTTCTTATTGATGTCTTTAAGGCAGTAACTGATTCTGGCGCAGATAGAATAGATATTCCAGATACTGTTGGATATTCGACACCAGAGTATTTTACTTCACTTGTTCAGGAAATAAGATCAAAAATGAACACTCCTATTAGCGTGCATTGCCATAATGATTTTGGTCTTGCTGTTGCAAATTCTATAGCGTCAATAAATGCAGGTGCATCTTGTGCACATGTTACCATTAACGGACTTGGTGAAAGGGCAGGAAATGCTTCATTGGAAGAATTTGTTATGGCTTTGCAGTGTCTGTATTCTAAAAGACATAGTATAAAAGTAAATTTGCTGTATGAAATTTCAAAGTTTGTTTCAAATACAATGGGTGTTATAGTTCAACCAAACAAGGCAATTATCGGAGAAAACGCTTTTGGTCACGAATCAGGAATTCATACTCATGGAATAATAAATAATCCACTTACTTACGAACCTATAAGTCCCGAATTGGTTGGTAGAAAAAGATGGCTTCAGGCAGGAAAGCATGCAGGGACTCATGGAATTCGTGCAATTTTGACTGATTTTGGAATCGAACCTACAGAGGAGCAACTACATAAAATACTTGAAAAGCAGAAGGACATCGCCGACAAAGGCAAATCTATTACTACTTCACAACTTTTGTCAATAGCAAGCGAGGTAATGGGCAATACTAAATTCGAAGAGAAATTCAAACTTTACGATTTTCATATTATTACTGGCATGAATATCATTCCGACGGCAGTTATAAGACTGAATACCCATGGGAAAGACTTAGTAGCATCAGAAACAGGGGTTGGTCCTGTAGATGCGGCGCTTAAGGCCATACAAAAAATTGCAGTAGATATGGCCAATATTCGCATAAGAGAATATAGACTTGGGTCTATAACAGGGGGATCAGACGCAATGGCTGAGGTTACTATAAAGGCTGAGGATCTAGATGGTAACGTTGTTTCGTCCAGAAAATCAGGGGAAGACGTGGTCGTTGCATCAGTGGAAGCAATGATAGACGCAGTGAACAAACTTATGTTGAGAAAAGTACTGTATTCAAAAAATTAAAATCTATTTAACTCAAGGTCATCAGTATTGACAAAATATAGCATTTCATTAGTTAATGGCGACGGAATTGGTCCTGATCTTGCTAACTCAGGTCAAATGTTACTTGACAGTATCAGTGAATACTCTGGCATAAAGTTTGATGTAGTTAATGTAGAGGCAGGAGATAATGCATTAGTAAAGTACAATAAGGCACTGCCGGATTTTTCGTTTGAGAGCATAAAAAAATCAGATGTTTGTCTCAAGGCACCTGTAGGGGAACATGCAGCAGATGTAATACTAGTACTAAGGCGATACTTCGATCTATATGCCAATATTAGACCGGCAAAATCATATCCAAATGTAAAATCTCTTCATCCTTCGGTGGATTTAGTAGTTGTCAGAGAAAACACTGAAGATCTCTATTTGGGATGGGAATTTCCGATTGGAGATGAAGCAGTCATAGGCTTAAGATTAACAACCGCAGAGGCGTCAAGAAAAATTGCAGAGTATGCCTTTGAAGAGGCTTTGAGAAGAGACGCTAAAAAAAGCGTACTTTGTGTTCACAAATCAAATGTTATGAGAGTTGGAGATACCATGTTTTCTAAAATTAGTAAGGAAGTCGCAAAAAAATTCCCTGACGTCGAGTTTAGTGAATCATATGTAGATACATGTGCGATGAATTTGATTAGAAATCCTGAGAAATATGATGTGCTTTTGACAACGAATCTGTTTGGAGATATCCTTTCAGACGAGGCTGCCCAAGTAGTTGGAGGCCTGGGCTTAGCACCTGCTGGAAACATTGGAAAAAAATTCGCCATATTTGAACCTGTTCACGGTGCTGCATTCGATATAGCAAACAAGAACATTGCAAATCCCTCATCGATGTTCCTGTCCATAAAGATGATGCTTGAGTGGTTGGCCAGTAAGAACAAGAATAATGAAGAAAATCGACTTATTGAGATGGGGATAAAAATAGAAAAAACGCTAATAAGTCTCCTTGAACAGAACCTAAAAACAATTGATATAGGAGGTAACATGCATACTGACGAATTTACAGGGATGTTTATATCCAAACTAGTTTCGTGATATTCAAGGTCCCAATCTAAATTCTAGTCTGAATTACCATTGTTGCAAGCGGATTAATTCTAAAATATGATTGAGGCAAAAAAAGAATATTTTATGTTCCTATTCTTTGTTTTCAGGTGGAGCTTGACAAAATTCTGTCAAAACACCATTCATGGATTTTGGATGGATGAAAGTTATTTTTCGCCCATAAGAGCCAGTTCGAATGTTCCCAATCATCCTTGTGCCATTTGCAATTGCTCTCTGGACATCGTTGTCAATATCATCTGCAGTGATGGCTATATGATGAATCCCTTCACCACGATCTGTCAAGAATTTTTTGATAGGACTGTCGTCAGCCGTTGGTTCTATCAGTTCAATTCGCGTATCTTCCAACTTCAAAATTGCAACCTTGACTCTTTCCGTAGGAACTTCCTCAATGTCAATTTTATCAATTTTTAGAATCTTTTCATAGTTCTTTAGGGCTTCACTTATACTATTTACCGCTATAGCTACATGGTCAACCCTCATTTCAAATCACCATCAAAAGGAGAATTTAGGTTCATATCGTCCAAATGTGTCGACAAAAACATCGCTTATTTCCCCTAGGGTTACGTGTGCTTTTACGGCAGAAATAATATGTGGCATAAGGTTCTCATCTTCGTTTTCAGCAAATCTTTGCAACTTGCTTAATTCAGAATTCACTTTGGCTTGATCTCTGCTTTTCTTAAATTCTTTCAATTTCTTCACTTGGCGTATCTCTATTTCAGAGTCTATTGTATTTAATTTTGGTTCTACATCATTTTGATCTTGAAATTTATTTACTCCTACAATTATGCGATCAGTATAGTCAATTTCTTTCTTCAATTGGTAGGCATTACGTCGTATTTCTTCTTGAAAGAAACCAGATTCGATTGCCGCTAGAGAGCCTCCAATCTTTTCTATATTTTTGAGATATTTTTCGACCCCTTCTTCTATTTCAGATGTCAGATATTCAAGATAATAAGACCCTGAAAGAGGATCGACAGTCTTTGTTACACCTGTCTCATTTGCAATGATTTGTTGAGTTCTTAGGGCCACCTTAACTGATTCTTCAGTTGGAAGTGCCAATGCCTCGTCTCTAGAGTTTGTATGTAACGATTGGCACCCTCCCAATACTGCCGACAATGCTTCTAGTGTGACTCTCACCACGTTGTTATCCACTTGCTGTGCTGTGAGGGATTCTCCACTTGTCTGTACATGAAATCGTAGATGAGTAGATTTATCGCTTTTTGCTCCAAACCTTTCCTTCATAATTTTTGCATAGATACGACGGGCTGCTCTAAATTTGGCAACCTCTTCAAAGAATTCCATAGTGCAGCAGAAAAAGAACGATAAACGTGGCGCAAATTCATCAACCTTGAGCCCTCTTGATACACATGTATTTATATACTCTATTGCATTGGCGAATGTAAAAGCTAACTCTTGAATAGCATTTGAACCTGCCTCCCGCATATGGTATCCAGAGATGCTTATTGGATACCACTGTGGAACATGTTTGGAGCAATACTGAATCATATCTCCTATGATTTTCATCGACTCTCTTGGAGGATAAATATACGTATTGCGAGCTATGTACTCCTTCAAGATATCATTTTGCGTCGTACCCCTTATATTATTAGATGAGACGCCTTGGGATTCTGCAACAACGATGTATAAGGACAATAAAGTTGAGGCAGTTGAATTAATTGTCATTGAAGTGCTAACCTTGTCTAGAGGTATATTTTGGAAACAAGTCATCATGTTGTCAATGGAACTGATTGCAACTCCCGTTCTTCCAACTTCGCCCTGTGAGTATGGATTGTCCGAATCCCTTCCAGTTTGCGTTGGAAGATCAAAGGCTAGAGATAGCCCAGTCTGTCCATGCTCTAACAAGAATCTAAATCTATTGTTAGTTTCTTCTGCACTTCCAAATCCGCTGTACTGTCGCATAGTCCACAGTCTTTCACGGTACATGCCAGGATAAAGTCCCCTTGTATACGGATATTTGCCGGCTTCTTCTTTGTCATTGGGGATATTAGTAAGGTCCTTTGAAGAAAAAATTCTTTTTACAGGTATACCTGAATCTGTTTTAATTTTTTTTATCTCCTGTTTTGCCATTTTTCTATCCTCCTATACAATTATCTTATTAGCAAAATTTAAAGCTGCGTTATATGGTTCTACTTCCTTTTTCAAGATTTTGGTTACAAGTTTCCTGTATTCTTGACTTTTCATTATCTTTTCAATAGATTTTTCTTTAATTACGTTTAAAATCATATCTTTAAATTCATTTTCTAGTATGGATTTTTCTCTTGCCTGGTATGTTTCATCGTCCAATAAATTCACTAAGGACTTAGTTAATTCCTTAATTCCTTTCTTCATCTTTGCTGAACACTTGAACACTAATTTTTTATTGTTTCCTACCAAGTCTGAAATGATATTGAATAGTATTGTGGCTCCTTCCAAATCTGATTTATTTACAACATAGATATCGCCTATCTCTGTTAAGCCAGCTTTTATTGCTTGTATGCTGTCGCCTGTTTGAGGATTAAAAATGACTACAGTAATATTCACAGCTTTTGAGATTTCGATTTCGAGTTGTCCTGCTCCCACGCTTTCTATTAATATTAAATTATAACCTGCAGCATCCAAAATTCTTACAACATTTCTAAGTGATCTTGAAATACCACCTTCAGCTCCCCTTGATGCCAAGCTCCTCACGTAGATTTCATCGCTAATAGACATCATACGGACTCTGTCTCCCAACAATGCGCCACCGGTTATTGGACTTGACGGATCGACTGCTATGACTGCCACCTTATACCCAAGAGAGTGAAATTCTGCTGCCAATCTTCCTATTAGTGTACTTTTGCCCGAGCCTGCTGATCCGGTAAATCCAATCGTTCTTGCATTCTTTGTTTTCTTGAAAATCTCGTGAATTATTTTCACTGACTCAGGTTCATTGTTATCAACAATCGATATTGCTCTGGAAATAGATCTTTTATCTCCTTTTAAAATTCCGGATATTAGCTGAGACACGAGTGATTTAGCTGGAAAATTAAGTATTAAAAGTTACTTCTACGTGGGCAATTAGATTGCCATTTAACGCTAAAACTGACAAAAAATTTTAAAGCTCCGCTATAAATTTTAGACATATGTCAACACTTACCCATGGCAAAAAAAAACCGATAAGAGTTCTTGTGTCTAAACTGGGACTGGATGGTCATGATCGAGGAGCTTTAGTAATCTGCAGGGCACTTAGAGATTCTGGTATGGAGGTAATCTATTCAGGGTTGTTCTGTACCCCAGAGCAAGTCGCAAAAATTGCTATTGATGAAGATGTCGATGTAGTTGCAATGAGTTTGTTGAATGGGGCTCACCTTACTTTATTTCCTAGAGTTGCAACTTTATTGAAGGATCGAGGTGTAAGTGACATTCTCTTGATTGGTGGGGGAGTAATACCGGGTAAGGATAAGGAGCAACTTGAAGAAAAAGGGGTTAGAGGTAATTTTGGTCCAGGAACACCGCTCGAAGTAATTATTGAATTCATTCACAATAATGTTAAGAAATGACATTCTTAGACTAGCTTATATCCTCGTCTTCGACTAGAAATGAACTATTTTTTAGAATCAATTATTAACAGTCAGTATGATATGGATTACATATATAGTACAATCTAATTTTAGCCTTACCAGTTAACACCGACACAATACCTCAACTATTGATCTCTTGTTTCTATACTTTGGAACTGTGAATTTGATCTTACATGTTCCTTGAAATGGAAATTTATCATTAGTGTAGAACTATGAGTGTCTTATGGCTGCTATAACCATTAATAGAACCCAAATAACTAGTACAATTATTCCAATAACTATTAGAATGTTACCAATAGTCCCCGCAGGATATGGGATAGATGAATATAGTAAGACTGCTCCTATCACAATGAGAATTATTACTAAAAATAAGTAAATTTTGGTTAGTAATTGTGGTCATATAATAAAATAATAGGCAAACAAAGTTTATTACTATACCATTTTGAGTGAACGTGTCTAATATACAATTCTAAATCGTTTTGTGCTTATTTGGCGGAAATGAATGAAAAATATCCAAAGATCAACATCGATTTCAAATCAGTAACAAAATAATGATATTAATAATAAACATAAGAATAAAAATAAAGTAGATTGTTAATCTACTGGATTTGTTTCGATCTCGTTATCAATCGAGGGAACTCCCATTGTGCCATTTGATTCTGATGTGGCATTTCCAGATTCATTCATTCCTGGCATACTGCCACTTGATTGAGATGCACCTAATTGATCCTCTAATGTTTGGTTAGCACCTGGTGTATTTTCAGTTGTTTGGTTAGCACCTAGTGTATTTTCAGTTGTTTGGTTAGCACCTGGTGTATTTTCAGTTGTTTGGTTAGCACCTAGTGTATTTTCAGTTGTTTGGTTAGCACCTAGTGTATTTTCAGTTGTTTGTGAGGATTCAAGCTGATTTTGATTTTCCACTGTTATTTCATTTATATTTACATTGGTCAAATCTAAGTCAATTTGAACATCATTGTTACTGATATGTGCTCTTTTAGTATTGACATCTATCTGAATTGTTCCTTTACTAATTTGGCCTCGAATTTCTCCGTCAGGAAAGGTTTGTGTATGTACATTTACATATGCTGATGCTTTGTCAAAGAGATCAATAAGATCGGATATTGATTTACCCTTTAACGGACCTTCTAATTTGTCTGCTGTTATACTATCCTGAACTAATGCTCCATTAACAGTATCCTTATTGCCTTTGAATAGTGTTGCTACAACAGGACCGTTTTCACTAGCTTTTCCTGAATGAATATGAGCTTGTGTTACTCCCTTGAGACCTTCTGCTTCTATCTGGTACCATACCTTTGAATTGCCACTGTTTACAATAAGTCCACTTATACCCGTTGTCGTTACATCCGGGTGTGATGGTACTTCGTTGTTTCCATTTAGAGTCGTAATGTAACCATTTTGTTGTTGTGCATTTACTTGATTTGTTAATATTACTGAAACTGAGATTGACATTATTGCCGCTAGAATCAGTGTTGTGTAGATTAATTTTGTCATTACTTAGAAAAATACAAAATGATTTATTAATAACCATTAATGCCATTTTTCTAAAAATGAGAACTCATTTAATAATATAATAAACCGTAATATATTATGTGGTATATTATATCCTGAATGTATGCGGATAGCCCTTCTACTTGATCTAGTTTCTGCTGTTGGATTTTTCGATGGTGGGATTGTAGATACATAAATCAACAATTTCGTATTCATTGACAGATCCAAATTGTATCAACCTGCGCTCATCTTTCAGTGCGCAAGGGTGTAAACCATGATCTGTACAGGTTTTTAGTGTGGTAATGAAGATTTAAATCTACAATGTTGTTCAGTACAAGTTAACTCAAAAAATGACTCTTATTGGGGACGCTTATCGATGGCTTTACAGTAAAATCAGTTCTCGTCCTACGAATTTTAGCTGGGTGATAAACAATCAGCTTGCAGGGAGTGGACTGCCTTTATCATCAGATCAATTCAAGTGGTTAGTGAATCATGGAATGGGAACTATTGTAACAGTACGAGAAATATCATTACCTTCACACTGGTTTTCTGCAGGGGATAATGAAAGCTTACGACATCATGGAGATCATATCAAGAAAGTAAATTACCTGCATCTAAGAGTCGAAGACTATCATGCTCCAACTGTGGAAGAGATTGATTTAACAGTTAAATTCATCGAGAATGAAATTGAAGCAAAGAGAGCAGTACTAGTACATTGTGCCGCTGGGAAAGGTAGGACGGGAACGATATTGGGGGCTTACTTATTAAAAATAGATAATCTTACTGCGAACGACGCCATAACGAGAATCAGAAACATACGTCCGGGATCCATTCAAACTGATTCTCAAGAAAAGTCACTTTACGAGTATGAGAAATATTTGAGAGACAAACCAATGAGAAATTGAAATTAAGGTAGAATCATCTTAGTAACAAGACAGTCTGGCGAAAGGAGTATGATAACATTTTAGTGATACCGATTGATATTATTTGACATGGATTTTGAAAAGCTAGAAGATTTGGCTGTCGAAGCAAATCTCGCACGAAATCAGAATATGCGATCGAAGGCTAAAGAAATAGAAGAAGATCTATTGAAAACCTTGACTGAAAATGAGTTATTTTTTCCTGTAGAAGAAGAGGTTCTATTTACCAAGAATTCTGCTTCATACGTGTACAAAAACAGCAAAACGTATCAAGCATTATTAGAATTTATTGCGCGAATATTACATGTGGATATTCCGATCAAGATTAGACAATGCAAATTTGGTCCTGGAGGAATCATAATAGCGGCTGAGAATAAGGAAGAAGCACAGAAGACCTTACAGGAATGTTGCGGTGAATTACAGATTCTCATAAAGGCCAAGGAAGGACATATTGACTAATTTTGTTCAAATGATGTAGAAGAATCTGGTTTGCTATCAATCACTTTGATAAGATTTGATAGTCTGAAAGGCTTTATCAAGACATCTTTCCTGCTCACTCCAAAAGATTTAATTCCAATTGAAGTTCTATAAATGGGATTAGTAGTGGTTAAAACAATTCTTTGATTGGGATTTATTTGATATATCTCTTTTACAAGATCACTTGCTTTAATGGTACCACACAAATGTGTATCTAAAATAGTAATATCAAAATCCTTTTCTTTAACTATTGATAAGCATTCATTACCCTCAGGCGTCACAACCGCTGTTACGTTTCTCTTGGCAAAGAATTCAGCATAAAGTATCATTAAATCAGGATCAGATTCTACGACAAGAATTTGTGTTCCATTATCTTGGCCGGATGAGGTTACCAAATGATGAAGATCATATTCATTTAGGTCTATCATTAAGTCATGTGAATCTGTAATCTTAGATTTTGAATCTAATTTACTCTTCAAAATAAGCTCTGGGTGAGGACATATTACTGTTATATGGTAATTGTTTCTGAGCCATTCATCATGAACATCCTTCCACCATTTCTCTAAAATTTCTGACTTTTCAAATGATTTGCTTTCACACAAACAACATGCGGCATCGGCAAAGACAGTTATTCCCTCTTTCCTACCTTGCATCATAAGATCATATGCCATATTCTCTAGATTTGTCTTGAGATCCTCAAATAGGAGTAAATTGCCACTTAAAGCAGATTCAAAGTAGGGTTTAAAATTGATAATCTGTAAATTCTTATTGTTGATGTTCTCTTGACAATTTTTTATTTTAGCAGACAACCTTGCTATGCCTAACATATGCGATTGGTCCAAGGCATGGACAGAAGCATAGATACAAAGTTGCCCCTCTTCAAGTCCTTGATTAATCCAGTAGACAGCTGCTTCTGCGCGGTTTTCTTCATCTCCATACAAGAGCATGACATCCTTACCGTTAGAAATTTCATACAGATTGTGCGTATTATTCAATCAAATCCCAATACCGAAATGTTCTCACTTGCCTTATCAATCCTACACTGCATATCGTAATGAACAAAATAGTTTAATAGAGTTATTGTATTGTATCGTATCGAAAAATCTTGTTAAGTTTGTACAGAGCCTTCATGATAATTGCATAGGCAAATAAACTTCTCTTTATACACAATAATTGGAAAAGATCAGAGTATTTTTAAATATCTTAAATTCAATATCTTAAATCCTATTCTTCGTTTTTCCACATCATCTTTCTCATTTCTTTACCAACAATTTCCAATTGACTTTTCTCCAATTGATTCATGAATCTAACAAATGAATTCTTACCATCCTTTTTGTATACACTTACCCATTCATTTGCAAATTCTCCTGATTGTATGTCATTTAGTACTTTCTTCATATTTTGTTTTGCCTGGTTGTTTATTACCATTGGTCCTCTAGTGAGACCTCCATACCTTGCAGTCTCACTGACACGATTATACATTCCTGTTATTCCATATTTGTATATCAAATCTACTATTAGTTTTAATTCATGCAGACATTCATAATAAGCTACCTCTGGTTGGTAACCTGCTTCAACCAAAGTTTCAAATGCATTGAGTACCAAAGAATGAGCACCACCGCACAAGTCAACTTGTTCTCCAAACCAATCTGTTTCAACCTCTTCTTTGAACGTAGTCTCAATTACACCTGGTCTTGTGCTTCCTATGGCCTTTGACAATCCCAGAACTGTATTTAAGGCATTTTTGGAATAGTCTTGGTAGACTGCGACAAGTGATGGGGTACCAAATCCTTCCTGAAATAATTCTCGTACTCTCTGACCTGGTCCCTTGGGAGCGACCATTACCACGTCAATATTTTTGGGCGGAACTATCCACTTCCAGTGTATGGCTGCTCCATGAGAAAAAGTCAGCGTTTTTCCTTCAGAAAGCCCAGGTTCTATTTCATTCTTATATACAGTAGCCTGTTCCATATCTGGGGTTAGAACGTGAATAATATCAGCCAACTTTGAGGCCTCTTTTACTTCTTTAACTACATGTCCATCATTTTCTGCAATTTTCCACGATTTTCCTTCTTTGTACAATCCAATTACTACGTTCAATCCGGAATCTTTCATATTGTTTGCTTGAGCTCTTCCCTGTATACCGTAACCTATCACGGCAATTGTCTTGTTCTTGAGTTGTTCTAAAGAAACATCACTATCAAACCATTTTTTTGCAGTCATACTTACTCATATTTTATATCGATATTTATAGTCAATTTAAGGATGTTATATTAAATTAGAATTTCTAAGTAACAGTGAGTAATAAAGAGGTATTTTTGCTTTCGCAATGAAAACAGGGACATCAACCAAATATTGTGGTCATGATTCTACGGCCTTTAGAACAAACTGTCTTGGTGGTAACTTAATAAGATATTAGTTCAATATTTCGATTCTGTCAGAACAGTTTTTGCATTGCAGAATCAAGATGCCATTCTTATTTGATATTACTGTGAATTTTTTTGTACCGCAGTGATTGCAAACGGGACATGCCCTTAATGGCTTTGTCATGGAGAATACTGTTATGTTTTTCATCAAATAATTATTTAATATCGGGATATTGTTTAATTTCGCTCGTCCCATCTCTTTGAGTTTCAAAAAGAACTTTTATTCTCTGAATTCCGTCGAGTTCCGAAATAATTCTACATACCGCATTCGGTACAAAATTTTTCCACTCTTTGTCCATGACAATATTCATCCTAATATTAGTACCGTTACAGTCATTCTCATTGTAGAATATTGGAGTACGAACACTAAAAATCTCAGAACTATGTGATAAAAGCTCAATCACAAATTTGTTACCAGAGTATATGGAATCAAACTTGGGTAACATAGATTTTAGATGTTGGACCCAAATTGCATTATTCTCTAGGTTCAATATCGGCACAATATACACTCTTCTTAGGTCAATTTTTGATTCTACTAAAGAATCATGAATAAAGTAAATTCGTTCGCCCGCAGTGAATGGATTTGTAAATGTGTAATTAAACTGAGAACTTCCTACAGCAATTATCAATTCCTCACATTCACTTAATATTTGATGGACGAGTCTCAGATGACCATTGTGAAATGGCTGAAACCTCCCTATCATTAATCCACAAGACATTACTATCTATTATTCAATTTATTTACTTGCTCTTTTATTTTGTCTTTGTCAACTTTCTTAAAGATTGGCCCGATTTCTCCTAGTCTATGACCTGGTTTCAGTAGTATTGTTCCAATGGAATCCCAATTCTGTTCATGAATGTTACCTTCTAATGATATTTGTTTCCAAATTTGCTCCGCCGAAAATGGAGTGAATGGAGCAAGTAATATTGATAATGATCGTACGGCGTTAATTGAAATATAAAGTGTGGAACCTGATTGTTCAGGCTTCTTCCAGGGTTCTCTCTTCTGGAAGTATTGGTTGAAAATTGAAGAAAACAACAGAATATTCTTTAGCGCTTTATCAATCTCATTACTCACAATAAGACCACCAACTGTATTGCCAACACGTTCTATTTCTCCCAATGCATTTTTATCCAGCTCATCATACTCATTCGGCTTTGGTATCACATTGCCAAAATTTTTCTTAATAAAAGTCAATGTTCGATTTACAAAATTTCCAATATTTGCTATTAATTCATTGTTTATTTTTTTCTCGAAATCATTCCAATCAAAATTGATATCGTCTTGAGAATAACTGCAAATTGATGCAATGTAAAATCGTAGATAATCAGCTTGAAAAAGATTCACAAATTCCCTCAATCCAATATACCAATTTCTGCTCTTCGAAATTTTATTATTTTGTAGCATAAGATGTCCACGTGTTGGGATGAAATCTGGTAATTTGTATTCTTGATTTATGCCAATTCTAATTGCTGGCAAAAATAGATAGTGATGATAAACAATATCTTTTCCAATAAAATGATAAATTTTGGAACTATTCCATTTTTCTCTTGCCTTATCAATGTCTTGTAGCAGTCCAATCATTGAAGATATATAACATAAATGATTATCAAACCAGCCATAGAATACTTTATTTTTTTGTTCATTACCTTCCACAGGAATGTTAACCCCCCAAGGAATATCTCTTGTTATATCCCAATCTTGTAATCCCTCTACAATCCAGTTGAGCACATATTTCTTTACATCCTGTTGAAGTAATTTGTTATCCTTTAGCCATTTTTCAAGAACATCGCCAAAATTAGAAAGCTTGAAGAAAAAATGATTGCTTTGTTTTTTAACGGGGGGATTTCCACAAATTGCACACTTTGGATCCAATATCTTTTCAGGGATTCGACCACACTTTTCACAAAGATCTGAATATTGTCCAACCGCACCACAATAAGGACACTTTCCGACAACATAGCGATCCGGCAAAAATTTAAAGTCTTTTTCACAATAATACTGTACAACTACCTTTTCATAGATAAGATCTTTTTTTCTTAATACATCAAAGACATACTGTACAAATTTCCTATTTGTCTCAGAGCTTGTTTGTGAAAAAGAGTCAAAAAAAATCCCCGCTGAACTAAAATCTTCCAAATCTTTATCATGCCAGTATTTAACATAATCCTCCGGTTTTACTTTCTTTTTTTCAGTTTCAATAAGAACCGGGGTTCCGAAATCATCTGATGCACACAAGTGGTATACTTCCACTCCATTTAATTTTAGGAACCTGCGCAAGATATCTGCAGGTAGATAAGTAGACGAGATATGACCAAGATGAATCTCTCCATTTGCATATGGGAGTGCGCTTGTTATTATTACACTCTCTGTTTTGGAATTGAGCACAGCAAAAACAGTGATCACTACGGGGAATTAAAACTATCTGAAATAACCAATCTTACAAGACTTTCTGGGTTTCTTTATTTCAATGTCAACAATCATGACTAATTAGTTATAACATATTGATTTGGTGTATAGCCAGATGGAAAATACCAGATTAATTGACAATGGAAAAAAGTCATGGGAATGGGCATGTTCTCATATGGGTATTATTAACGAAATTGTGAATCAATACATTAACAACAAGCCCTTAAAAGGTCTAAGACTCGGACTTTCATTACATGTTACAAAAGAAACATCCGTCCTCGTAATAGCTGCGACTAAATTAGGTTCTAAGGTTGCATTGTGCTCAGCGAATCCATTATCAGTACGAGAAGATATAGCAGCATTTCTTTCATCAGAAGGAGTCAACGTATTCGCGTGGAAAGATGAAACTGAAAATGAGTATTTGGACAATTTGAGACAAGTTTTGGAATCTCGGCCTCAAATACTTACAGATGATGGCTCAAACCTTCACGTTATGGCACACAAGAAGAAAAGCCAGGGGATTTTGGGTGGAACAGAGGAAACTACATCAGGAATTACAAGACTAAAAGCACTGGAAAAACAGGGGAAATTGAGATATCCTGTGATTGGTGTAAACGAAGCTCGTACAAAGCACTTATTTGATAATCAATATGGAACGGGGCAAAGTACACTAACAGGAATTATTAGATTGACAAATGTTCTTATTGCTGGTAAACATATAGTTGTCTGCGGGTACGGTAATGTCGGTAGAGGAGTTGCAGCAAGAGCTAGAGGATTGGGGGCTACTGTTACTGTTGTTGAGGTTGATTCACTTAAAGCTCTAGAGGCATATATGGATGGTTACAACGTAAAAAAAATTAGTCAAGTAGTAGAAAATGCAGATATTTTTATAACATGTACCGGACAAAAAAACGTAATTATTGAAAAACATTTTAAAAGAATGAAAAATGGAGCGATACTTGCGAATGCAGGACATTTCGACAATGAAATAGAAGTAGAGAAACTGATTTCAAATTCAAAAGAGAATTATTCCATTAGACCATATTTGGATTGTTTCCACATTAATGGCAAAAAAATTTTCTTACTGTCCAAGGGCAGAGTTGTTAATCTAGTGGGTGGAGAGGGAAATCCCCCAGAAGTAATGGCGATGTCTTTTGCAAATCAACTTCTTTCGATAATGCATATTTTTAAGAATCATGAAAGAATGCAAAAGAAAGTTTATCCCGTACCAGAGAAAATCGATTCTAATGTCGCAAAGTTATCATTAAAATATTTGCGGATAAGTATTGATAAGTTAAGCCCTCTTCAGAGAAAATATGCGGAGTCCTACTGACACCTGAATAATCTACTCTACAATTTTCATATGGAGTCTATTTTTTTGATACTTTATGACGAAGTCTAAATAATTCACCTAAAATTGACACATAATATTTTATAAGTGATTGAAACTTAAAAACACTAATTATGACTTGGATGCGTGCTGCAAGTATTGAAGAATTTGGAAAGAAAACTGGGAAAGAAGTAAATCTAGGTGGAAGTAGGATTGCAATTTTTAGAACAAAAGGTAAATTTTATGCTATCGAAGCATTGTGTAGACACCAGGATGGCTCACTTGCTCCAGGTAAAGTTGATGGGGAGGTCGTGGAATGCCCATTACATTCATGGCACTATAGCGTACGCACTGGTGAATTATTAGATTATCTTGAAGGGGTAAAATTAAAAACGTATAAAATTGCTTTGAAAGGTAAGGAAATTTACATAGAGGTTTGAATCAATTATTGCTACCTGACATTCATAGATTGCTATAGTTCTAACTTGAAAATATATAACAAACTTTCTGATACTCTTGAAGATATTGGTACTACAGAAGATAATAAGATTAGGATGTATGTTTGTGGTATTACCGTATATGATGACTGTCATATTGGACATGCTAGAACCATAGTAGTTTTTGATATTTTAAGACGATACTTAATTCACAAAGGTAAGGAATTAGTATATGTACAAAACTTTACCGATGTCGATGACAAGATAATTAATAGGGCTAAATTGGATGGAAAGTCTCCTGATGAAATTTCCTCCAAGTATATAGAGAGTTACTTTGAAGATTTTTCCAAACTAAATGTTCTCAAGGCCGATTTTTATCCAAAAGCAACTGACCACATAATTGAAATAATAAATGCTATAAAAATATTAAAAGAAAAAAATTATACGTATACTACTCTAAACG
>Ga0193740_1000198_pt1 | contig 17348 bp, 19 predicted proteins | sample L2s1metaG_FD_145072 | JGI IMG/M metagenome (GOLD analysis project Ga0193740, IMG submission 145072) | Soil microbial communities from a riparian zone of the East river system, Colorado, United States - L2s1 | ecosystem: Environmental > Terrestrial > Soil > Riparian zone | place: USA: East River... | reverse complement strand
CCACGTGGAAGTACCTCAGAAATAGTGGATGTAATTGAAAACATCGACGCGGAAGTTGTTATCGAACTAACTCCAACCAATATTACTGACGGAGAACCAGGAAAAAATCATATTATCACAGCTATGAAATCTGGTAAGAACGTAATTACAGTAAACAAGGGTCCTCTTGCCCTGGAATTTCCTTCATTGATAGAGCTGGCCGAATACAATAGAATTGCTTTCAAGTTTAGTGGAACGGTCGGAGGGGGAACGCCGATTTTAGAATTCGCTAAAAGATGCTTGAAAGGCGACAGAATCATATCCTTTGAGGGAATCCTTAACGGTACAACAAATTATATCCTGAGCAAAATGTACGAAGGGTTAAATTTCTCACAGGCCCTCCGAGATGCTTCGGAAAAGGGATATGCTGAAAAAGATCCCACACTTGATATTGATGGATATGATGCAGTGGCAAAATTGGTAATTGCATCAAATTTTGTAATGAATTTGAAATCTACAATAAACGATGTTAGAAGAACGGGTATTAGGGATGTACAAGCCTCCCAAGTTGTCAATGAACGAAAAAAGGGAAATGCAATAAAGCTGATTGCAAGTTGTGATGGAAAAAATTTAATCGTTGAACCAAAGCCAGTTTCTACGAAGGATCCAATCTGTGTGGACGGTATTCTTAATGCTATTACATTTACATGTCAGCATTCCGGTCAACAAACAATTATAGGAAAAGGAGCGGGTGGCATGGAAACTGCAAGTTCAATTTTGCGGGATTTGATAGATATCAGGAGCATAATACGATCATAAATTTGAACCCTTTTCTAGAATCTTGATAAGTATTGCGTCATGATACTATATTTTAGTAATTAAGTGGTTATTCCATAAATATTTTGATAAGAATTAATACAAGCCCGTTACTACTCACAGTGCAACAAGTTCTATAGATTAGAAATTCTTGTTACCATTTGTGAAATATCATCTTCAAAAAAATGTACAACGTATAAGATACTAGTCGACTCAATGATTTTACTGGTAGATAGTATAACGGAAAAACTCGGTTAAAATTTACATGGTATGTAACTTGTCCAAAACTGAATCAATCATAAGAAGATCATCTGCTAAAAATCTTCTTTTTTGTAATAGTCTGTATTTCAAAACTTTTCTGTAGCTTGGGGTGTATTTCTTATGCAGTTTCTCTACATTCCACTCACTAAGGTCTCTGATAAATTCTCTCTCCTTCACACGCAAACAGGATGGCATTGTTTATTTGATGAATTAGTATCAAGTACCTTATTACAGTTATCCGAAACCATATTCCTCCGTTATATCACAATATTGTATACTATGCAAGGGTAAGATAATATGTGATATTTAACTAGGGCAAGAAGATGCCCATGACGTAGTAATAACAAAGGAAGTTACATTTGATTTCGTGGTCTGTCTTGAATCTGATTCCAAAATTCAATGTAATTTAATACTTTACTAGTGTACCGAACAATTCAATCCATGGCGTTACAGCAAGCTCAATAAAAATAACATATTTGATACCATTGTAACGCATATACAGAATATGATATATGGTAACATTACAAACAGGTCACCATGCCCGTACACTTGAACTCCGTTCATCTCCTCGCTTATTTTGGTGGAGGAGGAAGTCATAAGCCTATCCTAACTTTTGGTATATGCTAATGATAAGTTAATTAATCTTGGCCTCTAAAATAACACATGAGCAAAGATACCGACCCATTAGGTAGGCTTATCAGAGAAAATATTGAAATGGCTTCAAATCAAATCAAACATAACATAGAGATGGCTTCAAATCAAATCAAACATAACGTAGAGATGGGAACCGCAATGACTAATTCCTTTATCAAGATGAGTGGGACGCTGAGCAAGGAGACAACAGTTGCGTATGAAAATGCTAGAAAAGAAATGATGGCTTCTGCAGAAAGAATGAGAAAAGAAATGATGGCTTCTGCAGAAAGAATGAGAAAAGAAATGATGGCTTCTGCAGAGAAAATGAAAGATAGTTTTCGTTCAGATCGGCGAAGCAAGACATGATTACTCACGAAGTCCATTATTATTTTTGATTAGGTCATAATAACATCAATTGAAAGAACTCGCAACAACAATTCGCTCGCATCTTCTAAAATTGATCAATTCCGTGCTCAGTACTATGGATTAATGATTTCGGATGGGATCAACAAAGTATAAGAGTGTTATAAGGAAATGAGTAAAGAATTGTCCCTTTTAAAACCACGGCTAAACGCGATTTCTAGAAATTGAATAAAAATTAAATTATGTAACATGCGTTTATCAGTAATATTGACTCAGGTTATCACAAGTGATGTAAAGAAATTACGATTAGAGTTTCTGAATGTAAGAAAAACCACTTCAGATATCTTTCAACCAATTTCAATGGAAGATGCTGTAATACAGTCTGATCCATTTGGCAGTACTCCAAATTGGCATATAGCTCATGTGACTTGGTTTTTTCAGAAAATCCTTGAAAAATACAGGCAGGATATTGATGCTAATTCAATAAATACAGACTATCTCAATTCATATTATCAACGTTATAGCAAGATCTTACCTAAATCCGATAGAGGAAAATTTCCTAGACCTAAGGTTTCCGACACACTGAAATATCGTGCTTTAATCGAAGAGATGTTTCTAAAATTTCTGGACAATATAGAAGAGAATAACTCCATGACCCGCTCTTTAGCATATGACATTGAACTAGCTAATCAGCATGAAATGCAACACCAGGAACTTTTAGTGTACGATCTTCAACATTATTTCCAAAGATTTGAAGATCCACTCGATAATTATGAACCAAAAATAGTGAAAAGTACCAATTTGGATGAAATTCATGATATCGAGCAGGGTATGGTTAGGGTACCCGGAGGATTATACGAACTTGGATTTTCTGGAAATGACTTTTGTTATGACAATGAAATTCCAGAACATAAAACGTATCTGAATCCGTATGAAATTGACAAATATCCTGTGACTAATAAGGACTTCCTTGAATTTGTCGAATCAGGAGGATATCAAGATTATAAATTCTGGTTATCTGACGGATGGGATCTTGTGAAAGAAAAGCAATGGGATGCGCCACTATATTGGCAAAAAATTGATGGAGACTGGTATAGAAAGGATTTCAGAGGGTTAAATAAAATTTCGCCAAATGAACCAGTTACTAATGTGAGTTATTACGAGGCGGACGCATATTCAAAATGGGTAGGAAAGAGGTTACCAACTGAGGCCGAATGGGAGAAAGCAGCCAGCTGGAATGAAGATTTGAAAAAAAAGACAATGTATCCATGGGGAGATGGGTTACCTTCCGACCTTAATTCAAATTTGTTAGAATCATGGAAATGGGCGCCGTCTCCAATTGGGACATATCCACAAGGAAAAAGTCATTATGGATGTCATCAGATGCTGGGCGATGTATGGGAATGGACAGCCTCTGAATACGTCCTGTATCCTGGGTTTAGATCCAAGTTTTCAGAATATACGGACAAATGGGCAATTAATCAGAAGGTATTGCGCGGAGGTTCATATGCTACTCCAAGGTCGCAAATTCGAAACAGTTATAGAAATTATTTCAAACCACACGAAAGGATCCTCTTTTCAGGATTTCGTTGTGTTGGAGACCTTCTTTAACAATATTAGAGTGTACTGTTTGTTTGGATCAGCAAAATTCCGAATCACCTGAAGACCCGCCTTTTTTACGAGTCTATTAAGTCTGGGTAATGAATATTTGTAAGAATTTTCTGTATGAATGGTTTCGCCCTTCTTAAAATAGAACGTTTTTCCAATTGCTCCAATCCTTACCTGTTGGTCTAACTTTGATTCTAAATGCATCTCGATTCTGTGTTTGTGAATATTGTAGAATGACTTGTGTTCAAAGTTTGATATATTAAACTCTCCATCAAGTTCTCTGTTAATTCTGCCCAAGATGTTGAAATTAAATTTTGCTGTTATGCCTTTCTTATCATTGTACGCCCTGTCCAAAATTGATTTATCCTTTTCCAGATCGATACCAATTAATAGTAAATCGTCTTTTCGCACATATCTCACTACAGAGTGCAAAAAATTCATTGCTTCTTCGGGATCAAAATTTCCAATACTTGATCCTAAAAACATTATGAATTTCTTGTTTGGAATCTTGCTTTTGAGTTTCATAAATTCATTTATCTTGACAAGTCCTGAAACATAGTCTGAACAAATGCCATAAATTTGTAAATTTGCATATTCTCTAAACAAATCTCTAATTGATTTTTTCAGCATTTTTAATGAGACATCTATGGGAAAATAGGAAACAAGCTTCAACTTTGCATGAAATGGTCTTAATAAAATTCTAGTCTTGAAGGAATTCCCATTTCCCAATTCAATAACACTAATTTCTTGTCCTCCAATTATCTTCAAAATTTCATCCACGGAATTTTTCAGTATTTGCGATTCAATTCGATTAAGATAATATTCAGGTTGCATGCATATCTCTTCAAATAACCTAGATCCCTTTTTATCATAAAAAAATTTAGGAGAAATATGCTTTTGTTTATCATTCAATCCTTTTGCAACTTCTTTTGCAAATTCATTATTTATATTGAACCTTTCATTGTTGTGTATTAGCAATCCTAGTGAAATTTACCTCCTGAAATATATGTATCAAATTATTGCGTTCATATAACTCAATTTCTCAGTTCTTAGATAGATTTTTTAAATACTGCTGTCCTAGTTTTAAGTCATGTTCATAATCTGTATTCTCAACTATAGGCTCGAAGGTAAGAAATTTTGAATATTTTATTCTCTTGAGAGCTCCTATCACATTCTTAAAATCTATATGAGCGAAACCAGGCATTTTCCTATTGTTATCTGATACATGAACATGTTTTAACATTGTGTTGGAATTAACGATAGCATCATAAATTGAGTCTTCTTCTATGTTCATATGGAAAGTATCTAACATAATTCCTACATTTTCACGGTCAATGAGTTTGACGATATACTTCGCATCTTCAGAATTGGTGCAAATAGGAGTGCTGTAGCGATTCAATGGTTCAATGAGGAGTTCAATATCGTAATTACTGGCATATCTTGCTAGTTCACGCAATGACTCTATCAAGGTAGATATTAGTTTTCTTTTCTCATCTCGTAATAAATACCTGTGATTGCCATCTAAAATTAGTGGTTCTTCACTAAACAAACAGATATTAAATGTCTTACCCCCCAGCTCATGGCAAAGAGTAACACATTTTTTTACATAGTTCTGAGCAGCTATCAATGAATTATTATTAGTAGTAACTAAGTTACGGAACCTAGACTCGCTACTACTTAAGCCCCACATGCCAGTGATGCCAGATACATCAATTGAAAAGGAATCAAGTTGATGTGAAATACTTTTCACATCGATTAAATCGGGTTCACCATAAACCTCCACCGTGTCAAATCCTTGATTTTTCAAGGTTTCAAGAGTTTCTTGTATTGGTTCCAAATTTTTAAAAGATGATAAAGTAATTGAGTACTTCCAGGGCATGTCCATTATTACTTCATTACAATAAACTGGATTAGCAGATTCACCTTGTGTCGGTAATCTGCCATGGGAACCTCTAACTAATTTACCATCCAGTGGGATAGATTTTGTATTGGGATCAAAGAATAGTTCGACAGGATCATAACCGGGTTTTCTATGAATATCCACCTTTTTGGCAAAACTTGGAGCCTTAACTGGATCAAACCACCAGTAATAACTAAACCATTTATCTTTATTTGAAACTGCAATTATATCACCGCTTCTTGGATGATTAATTCTCATTTGTTGCTTCAACTTATAATCAAGTATCATGTCAACACCTTTTATTCCTTCTAAAATTTTTCTTACTTGATTTGTATGATTTTCTTTAACATAAATATGTGCTATCTGGTGGTCCACCATAGCAAAGGCTTTGCTGTATTCAAGGTCCAAATATTCAACCTGTTCAATTTCTCTCACAGCAAGCAGATCATTTTCTCTAAAGATGGAATTTAATGATATGTCAGAATTAACATCGGTGAATCCATATTCTGAGAATATGATAAATTGTGTGTCCTCTAATATGCCAATGTCAGACACTTTCTTTATTAGTCTACCAACCAAATCATCCACAAACTTTAGATCATCTTTTAGATCTTTATACGATGTTCCATTTTTTTGGAAAGAATAATCCAAATGGGGAAAATATGTAAATAATAAACTAGGTTTTTCATTTTCTAGCACAAATTCGGTTGCCTTCTCTATCCATTCACTGGATTTTTTAGAGACAAGAGGACCCCAGTACCAGGTCAAATCAAATTTACCTATTTTTTCAATTAGTTTTTCATAGAAGCCTGGCGGTTTGCTATAGCACCACATTATCATTCTATCATCCATATGAAGAGGACGTGGAGTTAGAACTATGTCTGCATTAGAGTACATTGTATTCTGCCAGAACAAGACGGCTGTTTTTGAGCCACTACCGTGCATTTTGATGGTATCCCAAACTCTATCTGCTTGGACCAAATTACTTGATTGTTCCCAAAAAGAAACGGTGTAATGCTGTCTATCATACAATCCATTAGAAATGATTCCATGTACCTCAGGATATGAACCTGAAAGTAAACTACTCTGGACAGTACATGTTACTGCAGGAAATACTGTTTCTAAATCTCTTGTTTCCCCAGTTTGCGAAATTTTAAAGATATTTGGAGTTATGTTTTCAGAAATGTGCTTTCTCTCCAAACCTACAATATCGATAACGATTACGTGTTTGACCATCAATGTATTGGGATTTACCAAGAATTTAATTCTAATTATTTTTTTCTCAAGTCATATATATTTTTCTTGACAGTATGTGTAATGGAGCTATTAGCAGCAATACGGCAAGTCCAACTTCCAATCCTCTTAACCCACTCAAATAGGTAGAGTCAAGGACAATAATTGACATAATCATTTTTTGAACACATTGTTGTATTCCTATGGAATCTTTCTTTTGAATTCTATAAACTGCTTTAGCCATAATAAATGAAAACAGCGCCAATATTATTAGAGATTCATATTTGAAAAATCCGATAAAGGTAAACAATATGATTGAGGAAATAATCCCCGCGATTATCACTGGGATCAAATATAGTTTAATATTTTCTGAAAACCCTCGAACCTCGTATTTGCTTATGAATCCTATTAATGACACGTAAACAAATGTTATAGTCAGGACAAAGACCAGAATAACAAATTGAAGAAAACTATCAATATTGTTAAAACTTGCACTTGTTCCCAGCATCACATTCATGACTCTAGCTGCAGCAATAGTAAACGGACCTGCCTGAGTATTCTTTAAATACTTATCATACCCAAAAATAATGGCAATCAAAACCAGAGATATACCAAATGTTGGAACACTGATTAATAGCGATAAACTCAGAGCAATGACAGAAAATATTGTAACAAGGACAATAGCCATTTTTCTTGATATTTTGCCTGATGCAAGGGGTCTGTCTGGCCTTTCTTTCTTATCAATGTTATAATCAAAGAGATCGTTGAGCACAAGTCCTACACAATAAAGGAATATGGAGATAGTTACTAACAATAGAACTTGCACAAACGACGGAAATGTTAGAGTCAGTGCTGAGGCAATTGCAAAACCGATTAGGATGTTTGAGGGGAGAGTAAATAGATTTGGGAGTCTGATTAGGAGCAAATAATCTTTGAAATTAGGACTTTTCATATGTATCTTCTGGAATAAATGTGCTGAATTATTAACTGAAAGATTATTGATATATGCGACACTGGAAAAATCATTTCTTGACTAAAGATAGTCAAGTGATTTAATAAACTTCATTGCTTCTCTAGCAGCATATGCTGGGCATTCCTGATATGGATACAGTTCTACTGTAACGAATCCATCATATCCAATATCCTTAAGGGATCTGAGAGCAGAATCAATGTTTATTGCACCTTCCCCCAAAATGAGATGGTTATGGGTTCTATCTGCAGATATATCTTCTAAATGCACATGCCGGACATATTCAGATAATTTGTAGATTACCTGTGATGGATCTTCTCCCACACAGAAAAAATGTCCGATATCAAGATTCAATCCAATAGATTCTGTATCAAAATTTTTAATAAACCTGACAAATTGTTCAGAATTTTCGATTAGAAGACCTGGCTCCGGTTCTACAAGAACGGTAACATTTTCTTCTTCTGCCGTCTCTAATATCTGATGGATTCCATCTACAAATATTTTCAATAGCTCGTTTTCGGTCAACCCCTGGTTCATAACTGGTCCTCCTGGTTCAGTAGATATGTAGCTAACACCTAGTTTGTGTGCCAACTTTATACAGTCTAGTGTGTGTTCGATTCGCAATTTACGATAGCCAGGGTCCTTCTCAATCCATGAGGGGTGATGTGTATCTCCTATTGCAAAAAGCGTAAAGGCATTCAGATTGGAAATACTAATTCTTAATTTTGATAATAATTGCTTAATTTCACTTATGTCAGAATCACTTTGTGTTTTGGGATATGCGTGCGGTATGTCGCATAGTAATTCAACTCCTCTATAGCCGATTTCAGACAAGATAATTATTGTATCTGCTAAGGAAAATTTCTTGAACGCATTTGTACTAAATGCAAATTCCATATCTGTTAATCATGGTCTCCAATGGAATTTAGAAGATTGTCTGAAGAATTCATATGCATTGTAGAATGTTACTTTCTCTATATCATTCATACTGAATCCTCTCTTCTTCATTTCTTCTGCCACCAACGGGACGCTTAACGGGTCAGATACTCCCCAATCAGCAGAACTATTAACCATAATTTTATCTACCCCATTTTTTTCGATTATATCGGTTGCTCTAGTTGGAGAAAGCTTTGTTATGGGATATACGGTTAATCCCGCCCAACATCCAAGCTCTAAAGTTTTTTCTATTGTTTCTTCCGTATTATGATCAATTAGTATTTTTTAGAACAGATTTTGTGCGTTCGATTCCGTCTTTCTTATTAACATGCGGAAGGTGTATCATTGTGAGCATGTTCTTGTCCACTGCAATATCCAATTGCAATTGAAATAACTCATCTTCTAAATCATTGATTAAATTGTAACCTATTTCCCCTATAGCAATAACTCTTTCTCTATCCAAATATTTGGACATGGCCTGAAGTGCATCTAGTGCAAGAGGTCTTTCAGTTGATTCCTTGGGGTTCACAGATAAACAAACGTAATGGTCGATACCGAATTCATTTGATCTTTGGGTTTCAAAGGATATCATATGTTCCCAATAATCTTCAAAAGTACCAACTGAAGTTCTCGGACTACCCAACCAGAAAGACGGTTGAACAATTACTTCTATACCCGCTTTTGACATTAGTTGATAATCGTCGGTAGTTCGAGAGTACATGTGTATATGTGGATCAAAAAAACGTCCCAAAATTATTCACTCTTAATGAAACGAATCCTTTTTTATATTTGTCTTGTGTATTTGAAAACTAGCCAGGCACCTGAAATCCAATTCTAAGCAAGCAATGGCTTCATTGTTTATGTTAGATTAAATGAAACATACCTTGTTTAATAATAGCTCTATAGAATCAGACTCCAAATATAATTGCGGCAACTACAATTCTAAAGGAAAAAATTCCTATTAATGGATACATTATGAGTTTGGGATACATTATGAGGTTAAACTACTTCTTGAGGAGTTAAAGTAACTCGAGTCATATTATCTATGAAATCACCAAGTTCGGTGCCATTGTTTGAATTTGTTTTAATAGTCTCGCAAGGATGATCATCAATACATATTACAGTAATACAGTCTCCTCCTGAAGTGCATGTCGAAGTCATTTTTCCGTCAAGTTGAGCATTGGCTAATTCAGTAATTTGAACATAGTGAAAGACAAGCATGCTGATGCTCAAGATAAAAAAGACCATCAAGAAATTAATAGAACTTATTTTCAGTGATTGCACCAATTCTATTACGTGTAACATTTTATTTATCTTGGTGCAATGAATGTTATAGTAAAAGCGGGGGGTCCCGATAAACCAGAGTGGGCGTCATGGTAATCCTGATTTTTCGATAATTTTAATACCGCTATTCAGATATCATAATTTAGATTAAATTACCATTATTCAAATTATTTAGCTGTCATTGAACATTAATGATAAAAACTATAATCTTTCTGTTGAATTAGGCAAAATACATCTTCGTAACCCAACAATGCTTGCTTCTGGAATTTTGGGAATATCTCAAAGCATCTTTGAGCGATTATATCATGAGAATATTGGAGGGATTGTAACTAAATCGATTAGCGTAAATCCGATGAAAGGGTATCCAAATCCAACTGTAATTCCGTTAGGTGGCGGAAGTTATCTCAATGCCGTGGGTCTATCAAATCCAGGTGTAAATGCTTTTTCAAAGGAGTTATCTCAAAATAAAACCATCCCCATAATCATCAGCCTTGTTGGTTCCTCTGAAAAGGAATTTTCAAAGATGGTTAAAATATTTGACAAGTTGAATATTCTTGGATACGAGATCAATCTCTCTTGTCCTCATGTCTCTAAAATGGGTATGGAAGTAGGCGATGATCCAGAGGCGGTTAACAAGATTGTAAAGAGTGTTAGAATGAGTACCACAAAACCAATCTCTGTTAAAGTGGGAGTTGGCTCTATTGATGTTGTTGAACTTGCGAGGGTGGCCCTAGATGCAGGTGCCAATATCATTACTGCAATAAACACATTAAGGGCAATGAGCATCGATGTTGAAACAATGATGCCAATTTTGAGCAATCGTATTGGAGGACTATCGGGTAATGCAATAAAGCCAATCGGGATAAGGTGTGTGTATGAAATCTCAAAAAAACTTGAAGCGCCTGTAATTGGCTGTGGCGGTGTATCATCGTGGAAAGATGTGATAGAATATATGATTGCGGGCGCGTCTGCCGTCCAAATTGGCAGCGTACTGGGATCTACTGGTCCTAGAATCTTCAATCAAATTACCAAGGAACTAAAAAATTATGTTGAAAAGAAGGGACTGAGGAATATTAGCGAGATAATTGGAATTGCACACAAATATTGATAAAAGAAGAATAGTCCGGATTGAGGAGACCATTTCAGAGACGCCAACAGTTAAGACTTTGGTTTTCAAAGATGATTTGAGTTACACTGCTAAACCCGGTCAATTTTTGATGATCTGGATCCCTCGCATTGAAGAAATTCCGATGAGTGTAATGATAAATTCCAAAGATGGCTATGCGGCAGTTACAATTAGAAAATCTGGAATCGGTTCAACCGCTTTGTTTGACAGGAAAAAAGGTGATCTTATTGGTTTGCGTGGTCCATATGGTAACAAATTCGTCCTGAAAAAAAGTTATCAGAATACTTTGATAATTGGGGGTGGAACCGGGCTAGTTCCACTGTTGAGATTGGCATACTATGCTAGTAAGAAGAAAATCAAAACTACTATTGTATTGGGCGCAAGAACAAAAAGAGAAGTATTCTTTGAGAAGATTGCAAGAAAAATTACGGAAAAGAGTGATTGCACCTTTCTAGTTTGTACTGATGATGGTAGTTATGGAATCAAAGGTACAACGGTCAGTGTGATGAGTAGTTTAGTAAGAGAAAATATTTTTGATTGCGTCTTTACATGTGGGCCTGAATTGATGATGAAAGGAGTTGTAGGTCTTGCAACTGAAAATTCAATACCAGTACAGGCGAGTCTGGAGCGATATATGAAATGTGGAATAGGAATTTGCGGCAGCTGTTGTCTTGACAGTTCGCTTGTTTGTCAGGATGGCACGGTATTTAACGGGAGACAGCTTTCAAAGATTCTCGATTTTGGTATCTCATATAGAGATAAAGATGGACAAAAAATTAACTATGCCTGAGAAAAAACATAATTGTTCAATAAAGAACTGTTGGTATACTTGTTGCCAAGAGAGAATGCTTCATGTGTTTGTCAATATTTATCAATCTAGAAAATAGTGATACTTATCTAGTTAGTTTTTATCTAAATCTGCAACTAGATTCATGTTCTAAAATGAAGAATCGCTCAGAGATCGAAATAATGGCTGCGATCCTCAATGCAGCTGTTTCAAATTGGGAATACAAAACTACCGTCATGATTAATGCAGGCGTATCTCATTCTCAATTAACACGTTATTTGATGACCGCTGTGGATAGGAAATTGATGGATTATTCTGAGATTACAGGACTGTACAGAACTGCAGAAGCAGGATTAATCTTCATAAAGAAACATGAAGAAATGTGTCGTATTTTCCCAGCAATAGCTGACTTACCCGAAGTATCGCATAATAATTATGTTGTAAAAGAATCTTTGAATGAATAAATGGAATCATTTATGATTTCATCGGGTTGCAATAATAATTTATTACTTTTACAAAAATTGACGTGCTTTCAAACTACGCTGTGAATCAATGAGATGAAATTGGTTTAGTTCAAGCAATTTTCATTCTTTTCTGGTAATCAAATCAGTATACATCAACGTTACTTAACAAAGCAAAATAACTTTACATTAGTTCACTATTTCAACTTTCAACCAATCTTGAGTCAATATATTCTGCAAATTCAGAATGCTTAAACAAGGAGTAAAATTGCAAGTTGTTTTGGTCAAGCAAGTTTTCTTTTGTTTCTCTATCCACTACACTGACAATATTGATGTTCCTAAATCCTTGATTTCTCAGTGCAGCTACTGCGTCAAGAACACTCTTTCCGGTTGTAATTACATCATCAACAACTGCTACAGGGTCCTTTACTATCCCTTCGATCATTTTTTCAAGGCCACATGTTTTGACACTCTTTCTAACAAAAAATCCAGAAACCCTGCTTGTTGGTGTTAGCAGATAACTAGAACAGACTATGGCAGTAGCAATAGCAATTGCTCCAGATTCTAGTCCTCCTACTGACATTGTCTTGGGTTCAATCTTTAATATATGCGCAAGCATCAACTCTCCAATAAGAGCAGCACCTTCAGGCTCACTTACAATCGACTTAATATCATAGTAGAATTTGCTTTTTCTGTTGCTAGATAGAGTTACATCTTTTATGACAATACCTCTTTCCTTTATGATATCTTTGAGTCGCTCATGTTTATCTTCAATAGTCAAATCCAAAATCTGATTGCCTCCACATCTAGTAGATTTTTATTAATAAAAAGCTAACCGTACCGTACCGTAGCCAAAACTTAAAATTCTAACATTTAATCTATCTCAAGAATTGCGAACAAAATCAAATTCACGAATGTTCTTATTCCCGACTTTATTTTCTCGGGTTCATCAAAATTATATATTCAAGGAACAAATAATTCAGATGATTAATGACTAAAAATATCCCGGCAGCACTGAGTGATTGGCAAACAAATGTTGTGAGTCAAATGGTACCAAATGATCCATCAAAATTAGCAGAATATGCTTTACACATTTCACGCATAGTGGCATACAGTAATTTAGTAATACAGGATGAGTTGGCAAAAATTGATGAAATTGGCAAAAAGATTGCAAAGTCAATGAAAAGTTCATCGGAATTCAGACCCACTCAATTTATAGAAAAAATAAATCATCAATTGTACAAGATTGAAAATTTTAAGGGGAATAGAGATGATTATTACAATCCTTCAAACAGTTTGCTCAATACGGTAATAAAGAGAAAAACAGGAAATCCAATAACACTATCGATATTATACATCCAATTGGCCAATTCGCTAAAGTTTAAGCTCTATCCTGTGAATTTTCCATCCCACTTTATGGTAAAACATGTTTTAGATGATGAAGAAAATGAAATAATAATAGATCCATTTAACGAAGGAAGAATAATGGATGATTACTCTCTAAAAGAACTATTGGATCATTTTTATCCAAAAATGAATATTGCATTGACCAGAAAACTGGTTGATAAGGCTTCAAATCCTGACGTTATTATCAGAATGTTGAACAATCTTAAAACGAGCTTTTTTGAATGTCAGGACTTTGACAGTGCTGAGCTTGTGAACGAAATGATATTGGGTATCAATAGGGACGACCAACATAGCCTAAGAGACAAAGGTATGGTATTTCTTCATAAAAAGAGATACGAGCAGGCGCTCAAGTTTTTTAATTTATACCTGGAAAAGTTTCCAGAAGCCAACGATGTTGACACCATTTTGGAATTAATAAGAAAAATCAAAACGAGTGATTTGTGACATCTGGTTGAAATTCAGATTCCATCACAAATGATATATTTCTGTATTTGTGATCGTTTGAATTGCCTTGGCAGAAAACTCAGAATCGTTAAATTCAGCATTACTTGAGGGTTCGAGAAAAATTGTAGTATGTAAAAATGATATTGACTTGAGTAAAAAAACTGAGAACACTATATTCATACTCATTGTTGAGGAGTCACAAGGATCTGCAGGGGGTAGAATAGGAGGAGCGGGATTGAGAAAAGTAGGTAGAATTAGTTGTTTTAACATCGTCAATGGCACTGCACAAAAAATATTTGAAACTGAAAATGAAAATGCTATATCAAACTTTGAAATACCTTTGAGTGCTGTAGCTATGGATATTAAATTATCAAACGGAGCTTCGAAAGTGATCCAAGGTATTGTAGACGAAGATCTAGTAAACAATTATCTAAATTTGATACACTAGATGGTAAACTAGAGTAAATGTTGCCGTCAAGACAGAAGACAAAGTTAATAATATCTGAATGTTTCGTTAACATAAATATGTAAAAATAACCTTTATTCACTTCCAAACGACATGAATTAATTTGTCAATCCAATGCTTTAGGTTGCTTGAATAACCCGATTAATGATGATATAAATGGGGTTTGCAATTAATAAATGAAACTTGATAACACATGACAAGTCAATAGCGGTATTTGATTCTGGACTAGGATCACTATCTGTCATTAGAGGCATACGGAGTCAGATATCAAAGGAAAATATTATCTATTTTGCTGATAGGAAAAATTTCCCTTACGGGGAAAAATCATTCGATGATCTCGAACAAGTAATGAAAGAGACAATCACCATCCTGTCGAGTTTTTCTCCAAAAATAATTGTTGTTGCTTCAATTACTCCTTCGATTCAAATGTTAAGCAAAATAAGATCCATGACGCCTATTCCCGTCGTAGGTGTGAGTATCCCGTTAAAAGAAGCCTCTAAAACTACAAAAAAGAAACATATCGGCATTCTGGGGACGAAAGCAACAATAAAGAGCAAACATCTTGATGACCATATCAAATCAGATGTACCTCAAGATATCTTTGTTACTAAATTTGATGCATCAGCGATAATAGAGATTGTAGAGAAGGGTATTTTTCTAAAGGATGATGAATATACACACAATACCATATCAAGAACCCTTGAAGGGTTGGAAGATACAAACTTAGATGTCTTGGTGTTATCAAGTACCCACTTGTCATTCGTTAGATCAAATATTATTTCGATGTATCCTTCAATAAAGGTCATCGATCCTGCTCTTAACGCTGTAAAAGAGATCAGACAATTTTTGAAAACTAATAATAATTTGAGAAAAAGTGGCCAGGGCAGAATAAGTATTATTGTCAATGGAGATAAGAACGAATTCCAAGACCTACTCAAAGATATGGGATTGCCTGGACCTATTGAAAGTTATGAAAAATAACTGGTCCAGTTGTAAATGGTATTAGAATTGTTTTTCAATTTCAAGCATCGATTATGTTAAATAATCACAAATGTTCTCTTTAAAAGATGATAAACCGACCGAATTGGGATACATATTTCATGCTTCAAGCTGAAATAGCAAAATTACGATCAAATTGTTTGAGTCGTCAAGTTGGTTGTGTAATTGTTAAAGACAACCGACAGATATCTACAGGTTATAATGGGACCCCTTCGGGAATTAAAAATTGCTTTGATGGTGGTTGTCCAAGATGCCTGGACAAACTGAATAACAAGATAAAGTCGGGAGAAAATCTGGAAAGATGTTTTTGCACTCATGCGGAAGCAAACGCAATAATGCAATGCGCCCTATTTAGAACTGGAAGTACCAAGGGTTCTACATTATACTCAACTTTTGCACCATGCCTAGAATGCAGCAAAATGGCTATTAGTGTTGGAATCGGCAGGATAGTCATCTTGGACTCTTATCCTGAAGATGGTATTGAAATTTTGAAGCAGGCCAAAGTTAAGATATCAAAATTGGAAAAACAGGAGGTATTATCATGGATTTCAAATTTGAACAACATAACCATGTGAGTATTAGTTTTTGATTGATTATAGACCTAGTCTAGTAAAAATTATCTTACCACATTTGAAGTTTAAATTGTTCTATGAAACACGAATTAGAGGTTATAAGAAATTACATTTTGGTCGGATAGTAGTGAATCATGTTGGGTAACTCATTTATAAAATGAAGGCCTACGTATTGATAAGATATTGAAATCCCTGAAATTTGCTAGTTCAAAATTATATTTACTGACCGCATTTCTACTAGTTATAATGATGACGTACAGTATCATGTCCAACCAATTTACATTTGCGCCTCCTCCAGAAAATATGATGGCCGTAGATCCCACTCTTCGACCAGAAAATGTTACCGCTTCAGTCGGTGATCTTATCATTGTTGTATTCAGTTCGGGATCTGGAATGAGAATACCTGAGCCTGATAAAGCAGCAATGGAAGTTTCTTGGGTAGGTGGAGGCAATTACAGAGGAATAACAAATATTTCAGATTTTGGCACTGTCATGGTTGAATCAGGAGCTGACGGTGTGTCGAGAAGCCACGGTCAAGGGATGATAATGGATAAAAAAGGTGAAGTTGCCACTTATAGAATTCAGGGGTTAGGTACTATGGGGGCAGATGGATATTTTCGGAACCATGGGATAGTATTCTTCAATGCTACCTCTGGAGGATTATTTGACCAGCTGTCATCAACCGTTGGCGTATTTGCTAATGAAGTAAATCAAAAAGGTAACGCAATAACAAAAATCTGGGAACTAAAGTAAAACATAAGACAAATCACCTTTTTTTGATTCAGGTATTCCTATAAAAGCCAACGATTAGTTACCCCACCTAAAAGCGGGTATCGTTCTCGCGACAAAACTGATCTTTTGCTAAAGCATAGATTTTTACAGCAAGTTAACTAACAACTTTTCCATCCGACGAATTTATTAAATGGAAAATAGAAAAATTGAGGTAAATTGACAGAAGATCCTATAATTACACAACTAAGAGTGGCGGATGAGGAGATACTTGAACAAATGGAGAAGACGGGAACGAATTTTGGAGAATATAATGCATTAGTTATAAAACGAAACAAACTTTACTTGAAACATGAAAAACGAGCAACTGATAA
>Ga0193740_1000197_pt1 | contig 17385 bp, 18 predicted proteins | sample L2s1metaG_FD_145072 | JGI IMG/M metagenome (GOLD analysis project Ga0193740, IMG submission 145072) | Soil microbial communities from a riparian zone of the East river system, Colorado, United States - L2s1 | ecosystem: Environmental > Terrestrial > Soil > Riparian zone | place: USA: East River... | reverse complement strand
ACTCTTACTAATTATGAGAACGTGAGCTCCGGTATCATGAGCTTCAATTGCAGCTCGAAGCCCAGCAGAGCCACCACCTACAATTAGGACATCGCATGAGCGGTTAGAGTCTATATTCACATTTTTAGACAATTTTAGTTAATACAAAATAATAAGTACTATTAAATTAATTACATTCATTGTTCCCAAAAGTACTGGTAGCTGTTGATGGTTCCGATAATTCTTTTAGAGCATTAGACGCGGCACTATTATTCTCTGAAAAATTAGGCGCAAAGACTACAGCAATTCATTGGTTGGTAGATGTGGTAACCATTACCTGTCCATAATACTGTGGGATATCCATTGATCTTTATTCTAATAGTCCCCAAAGTTGTTTGTAATGCTCTCTCAAGAGTATCTAAATTCCTGAAAGTAGATATGTCTAAATCTGCAAAAATGAAATTTGGTGGATAACGCTGAATCCCTTTGTATTCAGTATACGAAGGATAAGCATTGACTCTACAATCCATTAAATTTGATACTTGATATGCTTCAATCAGTTCCTCTTTTGAAAACACTTCAAATTGCTTTCCTTGTGTCTTGTAAGTAGATATAGTCCTAGGAAAAATCGGATCTACAAAGTGACTTAGTATGAAGTTTAAATTAACTGAAACAGACTCATTACTAATAGGTTGAATAAATTTTTCTCCCAGCTCCGTTTTTCCAATTCCCTCGGATCATACTTCCTTCTCTCTACAAAGTAACATATTACAACAATTTAACCTAACTGGATAGTTTTTCATTAGTCTATGATTGTTTTTCAAATTAATTGCAAGTCTCCAAATATTTCTTTGAAGTAATTTTTATTTTCGCTCTTCACAAAAAATCCATTCAAACTTGATTATGAATAATAATTCATCTTTGTCCCAAATTTCAGTTTCTAGGTAAGGAGATATTCTTTTGCTTTTTTTAGTCTTAATTTTAACGAATTCAGGAGTTTGCCAATTTTCAAGTTCTATGTCATGACTATTATTGTATAACCATCTGTAAAACAATTTTATTCTGTTAAGATAATTATTCCAGGTTGTTATCCACCTTTTGTCTGGATCTTCTTCACTTGTTTTGATTTTTGTTTCCAAAAATGCCAAAACTTGTTCCTTTTTCTGAATCTCATCAAATGAAATATATTTTCCAAGAAAATTGGCAAATGCAATTGCTACTTTTAGGTTGTTATTTTGATGATGTTCTGAAGAATCATTCTTTCTCATATAGTCGAGAAACTCATGCATTATTTCTATGTTCTTTGTATTAGGGATTTTCTGAATTTTCCCAATAGTTGTAGATAGTTTCATTGGCATAAAATTATACCACTTTTCACTTCACAAGAAAATACGAATTGCAATTATATGAACCCGCTTGATACTTGGGGCCAGTGGGATTTGAACCCACGACCGCCAGCGCCCCAGGCCAATACCCCAAAGAAATGATATTAAATCAACTGAGTTGGTATCCTTGACCAAGCTAGACGATGGCCCCTACGACTTAGACAAAGAGAGTGCTTTTTAAATGTAGTATTTTTTATTATCAAAAATGAATTCAAAAGGGAGAAAACTTGTTTTGGACCTAGTTCACATGAAAAGTTGCTAGTTTTTAATCCTTATTCCATCATGAAATGAACAATTTAAATTCAATTAATTTGGTTATTCTAATACTGCACGAGCAAAAATGGATTACTCTAATTATCTCTCCATGTTATACGATTATGAAAAAAAGGAAGTAGGTAGCGAAGAAAAGTCAATTCTATTTAAGGTTATAAACGGTGTCGATCTTTCAGCACAAATAGGATCATACCTAAAATTAAGAGACAAGGATCAAATCGGTGATACATCCGCAATGTCAAGATTACTGGGACTCAAACTTCTTTCTGAAAAAAAGGGACTGATATTAAGAGGAATGAGAAAATACCAATTGACCAGTGCTGGGCTATTTTATGTACTCTCTGAAACCAGAACTTATCCTCCAAGTCTTTTAAAAAAGTATGGAAATGACCCAATTCTCTTGGCACTTTTGTATCAGTATTTTGAGGTAGATACTATAGCCTCAAGTACCGCACGATTTTATTCACTCATCACTCAATATCTAAGACAGTGTTGCAGGATTACTCTAAACTGGTTGGAAGACACACAGAACTCTAATGAAGAACATAAAAACAAACTGATGAACCATCTAAAGTTTGAACTAGAATTAAATGCAAAATTACTGGCATTTAGGATTATGACTATGTACTCTGATTCAAACATCCTCTCTCTTAGTCCAAAATCGGAATCTGATGACTCAGACGTTGCATATTATGACCTAGAAACCAATATGAAGGAGATTCTTGCTAAAGACAATAAATTCATCGAACTCTTGCATAAAACAAATGCAGACTTTAAGAACGGCTTTAAAGAATTCACTAATTCTAACTAGTGTCCATGTCCATTTACTTGCAAGTTATACTTCTAATAACTATTATTTTTGATCCATTGGTCTTGTTTCTAGAGTAACTTCAATTTCCTGCGGCTTACCGTCTCTAAGGATACCAAGACTGATTGTGTCACCCTCAATTTTATTATTTGAGATATATGTTGACATATCTCTCAAATTTTCTATGGGTTGCTTATCTGCAGTAATAATGATATCTCCACCCAATTCTATTTGAGTTCCATTGATATCTGTGATCCTATAGCCACCCTCAAGACCAGCCTTGTCTGCAGGTCCATCTGAAATAATTCCGACTACTAGAATGCCGGTACTCTGATTAACCATCAGTTTTGAAGCAATATCCGCATCCATATCAATGCCATCAATGCCCAACCATAAAGGTTCTATATCGAGTTGTGATGGTCTTTCAGCCAAAACAACATTTATTGTTTGGAGTTTACCATCTCTAATAACAGTCAAATTGATACTTTGTCCAACCTTCTTTTGTTGTTCCAGATAAACTAATATGTCATCAATTTTGGAAACATTTTGATTATCGATTTTTACAATGACATCTCCAAACAAATTGGTCTCTCTTCGGTTAATTTCTACCAATTTATCTCCACCTTGGATTCCAGCCTTAGATGCTGGTCCTCCAGGACTGGTATCTATTACAAGAAATCCTTTCGTTGTATTTAGCTTCATAACCGAGGCAATCTGCTCATTGAGGTCTACTCCTGAGATTCCAATCCATGGATGTTTGTAGGAATGTTCTGATATTAAAACCGGTACCACTCTTTGAATGGTACTTGCCGGTAGGGCAAATCCCACACCAGTATATGCACCCGTTAATGAAAAAATAGCGCTATTAATCCCAATCACTTGACCCCTCAAATTGAGCAATGGTCCTCCAGAGTTTCCTGGGTTAATGGCCGCATCGGTCTGAATTATCTCGGGTATAGAAAATGAGGTCGGCGGAACCAGTGTATTCTCTTCGTCAGGCATTATTTCCGGACCTGGCGGACCTTCTGGATTCTGCGATGGAATGACTCTTCCTAGTCCGCTAACAATTCCCTCAGTCATAGAACCAGAAAGTCCAAACGGGTTACCTATGGCAATTACATGTTCTCCAATTTTTACGTCTGAAGAATTACTGAGGACCAAAGGAATCATTGATTGATTTTTCGGATTTTCGATTTGTAAAACAGCAAGATCAGAAAAGGGGTCACTACCTACAATCTTTGCCTTGAAGGAACTTTCATCAAGAAAAGTGACAGTAACATTATTTGTATTAGTATTATTTGTATTAGTATCATTAAACGATCTATTACGAACTACATGGTCATTTGTAATAATATGACCTAATGTGTCAAAAACAAAACCTGAACCCAATGCGGAAGAACGAGGATCTTCATTGGACACAGTAATCTGTACAACAGAATTCTTTACCCTGTCAAATAATTTGGGCAATAAAGTATCGTCGACAGCTGTAGTTTGTGCATAAGAATTTACAGAAATCAAGCTAAAAATAAACAAAAAAGAGACCGGAATTAGAACATATAATCGAAAATATCTGACACTAGTTAAATGATCCATTGTAAAATGCTCTATAAAATAGTTCACATGAATTCTACTTTAAAAAGTTAATTTATATCTATTGTTTTAAGAATTCTGGAAGTTTGATGCACATTATGGCTACAAATCGCTATTACTTCATTCTTAATTTAAAAACTTTTACAAGCTGAGAAGAGTCTTCTTATTCATCTTTTCTTTTACTTAATTTTCCTCTAAAAAAGTACCTGGAATTTTATGTTAAGAATGTTGGTTACCATATATAAGTAATAACTGGATTATCAATTACAATAGGTACAGAAAATAGATGGAAAGAGAAGTAGAGAGAATTGTTAAATATTTGGTTGAAGAGAGAGCTGTACTTAAGCTGCTGCGTATACTAGAGAGGCAGGAAAACCATAATTATTATAGGTTCAATGAGGAAGATAACGGATTATCCTATTATTCTAGAAAATATAAAACCTGGGTATTACATAATAACTGTTTTCAATTAAATTAATAATTTACAACACTATTGATTGGGCTACTTTTTACTTTTATTGGTTAAATCTAGATAAAGAACAAGATCTGAATTTGTGAATGTATTTCAGTGACGATTATTTCATAAAGTTTAAACGGTATGGAGGTCAATAAGAAATATCGTCTATTTGAGGAGATAGATGTAACAACGCTATTGATTGGTGCTAATCACATTATTCTGCACCAATCAATATTTGCTTTGGTTTTTACTCTTTATTGAACAGGCAGATATTGTAACATGAAATAAATTAAATACCCATTGTGGACCTAACATCGTATCAATGAATGAGGAAGATAATGGTCATCCGAAGGGCTATCTTCTGCAACTTGAGAAGATGAATATTAATTTTGGAAAAATTGAGCGAAACCTGCCAATCGCGACTCTCATTGAAATTGCAATTCAAAGAAATGAAGGACTATTATCAAATTCTGGTGCATTATCGGTTAAGACTGGTAAATTTACAGGTCGCTCACCCGATGATAAATTTATTGTAGATGATGAAATAACACATAACCTTGTTGACTGGGGTAAAGTGAATCATCCCATACCTCCAGAAAAGTTTGATCAGATCTTTGAAAGGATGAAGCAACATGTATCCGGTAAGGACTTTTTTATTTTTGATGGATTTGTGGGAGCAGAACCGGACAATCGCCTGCCAATAAGGGTTTTTACCGATAATGCCTGGCATAATATTTTTGCATCCCAGATATTTATTCGGCCAACTTCCGAGGAACTTAATAATCATAAACCTGAATTCACTCTATTCTTTGTTAATGATTTTGCATCACTTCCTGAATTTGATGGTACCAAAAGTGGCACATTCATTATTATTAATTTTTCCAAGAGAATGATCCTAATAGGTTACACCTCTTACGCTGGGGAAATAAAGAAAGCAATGTTCTCTGTGATGAATTTTCTGCTTCCTCAAAGGGGAATATTTCCCATGCATTGTTCTGCCAATATGGGAAGGAATGGGGAAACCGCTTTATTTTTTGGATTATCAGGGACAGGAAAAACAACATTATCTGCAGATCCAGATCGGCACCTAATAGGGGATGACGAGCATGGATGGTCTGATAAAGGGATTTTTAATTTCGAAGGTGGATGTTATGCAAAGTGTATTAATCTCAAGAAAGAAGATGAACCGCAAATTTGGAATGCAATAAAATTTGGTTCTGTAATGGAGAACGTAATTGTTGATGAACATACACGGGAACCAAATTTTGAGGACAGCTATCTAACCGAGAACACTCGAGTGGTTTATCCATTAGACTTTATCCCAGGCGCAGTAATTCCATCAGTGGCCACTCATCCCAAAGTCGTTATCTTTTTGACTGCGGATGCATTTGGTGTAATGCCCCCAATAGCGAGACTAACAAAGGAAGGTGCCATGTACCATTTTATTTCTGGTTATACCAGTAAGCTAGCAGGTACAGAAAGAGGTATTACTGAACCTAAAGAGACATTTTCCCAATGTTTTGGAGCACCCTTTATGCCATTACACCCAATTCGATATGCAAAAATGCTTGCAGAAAAGATTTCAAAATATAACACAAATGTTTATCTAATAAATACTGGCTGGACTGGCGGACCATATGGAATCGGTAAGAGAATGGATCTAAAATATACTAGAGCAATGGTATCTGCATCTATAAACTGTGATCTTGAAAGGGTAAAATATAAACACGACAATATATTCAATCTAGAAATTCCATTTTCATGTCCTCAAGTCCCAACAGAAATTTTAGATCCCAGTTATTCATGGTCTAACAGAGATCAATATGTTATTGCAGCGAAAAGATTGGCACATTTATTTATAGAAAATTTCAAGAGATTCGGTAAAGAAAGCGAATACTTGACTAAATTTGGGCCCCAAATTTAGATTTATAGTAGTAGCCCGGAGCAGATTCGAACTGCTGTCCTCAGGTATCTTTTCATGACGATCCAGAGCCTGAAATCCATAGCCCTCCTGGGAGTTTGACCGCTAGATTCGGCATCGACACAATCGTGTAGATTCGACCGGGCTAATTCACGAGCTACAAGTAGAAACTTTCAAACGGGTATTTATCGGTATCTTTGGTTTATCCCACTTATATTTAGATTAGTTGCCTTATCCCCGTATTTGTTAGAATAGTGGATATCGTCGTTAGTTAAACAACAAGGACAACAAGAAGAAGATGTATATTTAAATTTTGTAAGTCCAAAATAAGTTAATTCAGAACGGCTCTTCATATTGCGAATATGTGATGGGTTCTGGCAAGTTGTCGGGACTTTTAATAGGTGGTAAATTATACGGTTAGAAATTAATAATAGGAAATCCTAATTTCTAGAAATGGGGACAGGTGTATTTGAACGACTATTGATAGAGGATAATACAATATTAAAAGGATTAGATAACGCTGAGAAAAATCATAAAAAAGTACTAGACATATTCGCGAGACGTGTTTCATTGTATAAAGACTGGTTTGATAAGGAACATGATCCTATAATTAAGGCAATTATCGATGCCAAGAAATCAGTTATAATGAGCGATATGGGTTTGCTAAGTTCACAATATGATATACAATCGGAGATTGCGAAAATTATTTCTCGTATTCAGGTTCTTGAGCAAAAAATTTCTCGTATTCAAGACCGTGAATCTTCATAATTATCCTATCGTTCTCTCTCTGAATCTGTTGTACGTCTATCTCCTCTCTGAATCCGGTCAATAACATATTATGACTTACAAACAATATAAGGACTTAAGAAAAAAGAACAAAAGTATTCTACTAGTTCTGATTTATTTTAGGATTGTTTCATCTGAAGTGTTTTGACACACTAGTTCTGCTAATATTGTATTATCGCTCGGCAAACTCTTAAGAAAATCGTCTACGGTTCCATTTGTATTTATTACTTTGGCCGACATTGTTAAATTTTGATTTGTACAAGTTCCGTTTTCATAAAGTATTGCGTGACTAAATTGAGGATATTGAGCCGATAGAATGAAAAAAGAGGCCGTCATAACCATAAGAATTGTAATCGTAACTTGCATACTCATTTAGTATATTCTTATTTTTCTCGTTAATAGGGAAGACGGAAGAATTTTCAGAATTTTATTCCTACAATTCATTCTTATGTTTTCAATTGCAAGGAAGGATATCCCTTTTGCATTTCGTAATTACGTAACTGCGTATCAACCTCTTTAAGAAGATCATGTATTCTAATCAGCTTTTGAATAAATGCATCTATAATTTTCTACTTGGTATAATCCCGAAATTTCTTATCATCTATTTCAAACGCAGTCATCAATATTGTTCTTACAAATCGATTAGGCCGTATTTGCTTTTACCTCTTGGAAGGTTTTAATCATATCTGACAGGACTATACCAAATAGACCTATCGATGCTCCTACGACAATAAACACCAATGTCGTTGATTCCATGACATAATGTGGGATTCAAATTTAATAAAGGTTAAGAAGATCGCTGGTGGGCGGAGTATTTACAAGCAAGAAACCCAGTGTTATGTGTTCCGTTGGCCTACAGATCAACAAGATATATAACAGTTCAAACTGCTGCTGCATATCAACCAGTTGTCCAAGTGTTTATTGGTGCAAGACAAATAAAACCAGAACTTGTACGAATGTTAGCCAGTAATCAAATGGCTATGAAGTAGTCTCTACTTATTTATTAGAAATTCTAATTTAATATACACGGGTTAAACCTTTTTTATTTATTGATACCTACTTTAGCAGTGGCTCTTTCACTCTGATAGAATTAACCAGCTCTCTAACTCGGTTGACACTTTGGTGAAAATAGTGGATTGTATTCTTATTGATATATACATTCGAAGTGCGAATTGATATGTTTAGACCTTCCTTTGCTGATGTAGTCATGTCTTCAAATAAAAGATCTTGAACTTCTTTGGACGGTCTTTGCATGCTTTGATTTCTAAACTCCTTTAATACCCAAAGCCAACTATTGTGTTCTGATGCCCGATGCAAATCCGTAAGCAGACTAATATTTTTTGTTCTTGCGTTCAAAGCGCTTTGTATTGTTGCTATGTCGACCTTTCCTGAATCTATTCCCAAATCTAGTCTTGTGTTAATTAGCAATAACAAACAATCTAGACTTCCTAATAGTTGGGCAAGAAAGCAATCTATCTCCAATTCCATCTGGATGGCGGCATCAATCTTTTCTATATTTGGAAAATTTAACTCAATTTCTTTGAGATTATTCAAATGTTTTTCCGCAGCAAAAATCTTGAACTCAACTCTGTCTAACAAAAGATTAGAATCAAATTTAATAGCCATTAGCGATCAAACCATATCAATTTTCATTAACTTTACTGATGTAAATACAGGCAAACCAATCAATCTCTGTATTATTAAAATTATGGATTCATCTAAATAAGAACCATGAATGAAAATGAAGATCTGGAAGAAAAGAAGTTGTTGGGTTCAGGGGGATATGCCTTTGCAAGGATTACAGAAGAAGAAGAAATCAAAGCCAATTTGGGAATCCCGCAAATATTTTTAGCAAATGTAGGAAGACTGAATGAGGAGAGATTTTTGAAATATTATTGTAATGCATGTGGAAAGGAATATGATGGCGCTCCAGTCATTAAATTTGAGATCCCCAATGAGGAATTAGGTCAGGGAGTGATACTTGTAGAAAAAGGAGAATACAAGTGCAAGAACTGTGATAACATAATAGCCCTCTACAGAAAGTTCAACAAATAGTATTGCTAGACTAACTTTTAGTTCAACAATAAAATGTTTATAATAATTTTGTTTAGTACATACGATTGAACAAAATTGGGAAGATGGGATGACGACGATTGGCATTATGATCGTAAAGACAAGAAAAAAAGAGACTGGATAAGGATAGCACGATATGCCATTTACGGCGGCTTTGCAATTGTCGCTATTGTCGTATTGGTTGTATTTATTCCAAGGGCAGGGTTGACTGTCGAAATATTCGAAACAGGAGAGGAACTGAGCACTATAAGTATAAAAATAAACAACAATAATCCCCATGAAATACATGATGTAACAATTGCATTCGATGATAATACAGGCAAAAAGCAGATTTACAATTCTATGGCACCATTCAGTTCAATATTCGTTACCCCTGAAGAGGAGGATCTAGATTTTCAAAAGATAACTGTAACTGCTGATAATGGAAAGTTACAAACCCTAAAATATAGATGACAAATTTTTTCAATCAAAATATGAGTTACCTTTTAGTGCTTGCTTCTCTTATTGCCTGACCATACTCCAGATTGGCCTTCTTTCTCATATATGGTATTAATCTATAATGAATTGAATAGATACTTTTTTGTCTTACAAGAATCCCCCTAACCAACAGTGATACAAAACCACCCGCAACCTTTGACGATTGTATCTTTCTATACTCACAAAATTTATCCCTTTTAGAATGATATTCTCTTAATGTGAAATAGGAACGATTTACATCTAAGATTAGCGGCCAGATAATATTCTCCCATACCATTCGCCTGTTTTGTGTTGATGACGCGTGCTTACCTTTATTACTTGATTCTTTTTCTGGGCCACTTGCATCTTGAAAAAGCATGTTGTGCGGTTCAATTGACAATTGTTTCTTAGGCACATTTAAACTTGGGTCCTGCCATAATCATGTTTAGTTTTGGAAGAATTAGATGTGAAACAGGCATTGGATAATTTGGCCAACAAATGGAATGTAGAAGAATCAATATATGATCTTCATTTAGGAAAACGTGATGATGTTTCTGATTCACAATTAGTTGTAAATGAGGTAGTTTTTCACATTCCGTACCTAACGAGAGATAAAAAATTTGTTCTTTGGAGGTGCCTTTGGCCAGACTGTCATAACTGCTGTGAGAGGCAGGGAAGATTACCCCTTACCAGAGACGACATTTCATTAATTTCAAATAAAATGGGATATGATTCCGAATCTGAATTTATCCAAAAGGAAACTAGAATCTCAAGTTGGAACGAAACTTCGACTATGAATAATGTTATCACAACTATCAGCATGATTTCACTAAAAAGAAAAGATAATGAAAGCGAGGATCAAGATGGGAATCCACTACCTTGCAGATTCCTTGATGATTGTGGAAGTTGTACAATACATCCCGACAAACCAGGCGTTTGCTGGCTCTATCCATTTTCTTCGTGGATGGAATCTAGTAATGGCAAGCCTGTGGTGCATGCATCATACCAATTAACGGGTGATTGTCCCGGATTTTACACTGATAAAACATCACAATCCATGATGGAAATCCTTCAAGAATACTCGAAACGAATATTCGCGTACAATATGTCAATTCTAAGGACTACAAGAGAAAAATATGGATTCATAAACATTGTCCAATGAACTTGTAATATGTTGCTTTGAAAATCAAATTATCCTCAACCATTCCAGATAACACTCGCATTACAACACCTGCATGGTGGAAAGGGATCACCTTTCGATAGAGGCACCATACGTTCATTTGGGGTTGGCGAACATCTTTCTTTTCGAATACGTTTCAGAAAGTTAGACGCATGCCTCAAGAAATTGAATGAACCGCTATACGGTGCTAACTCTCCAGTGTGATATTCAGTCAATTTATTGGTAAATAATTATCACATAAAGATTATAACAATATCAGATTTCTACGGTTGTTCATCCAATTCATTGAATCGATATATGAGTAAATGTTGGGAAGTGCTTGTTATTCATGACGGCCAATGGCTTGAGGATTGGTAGTAAAAGCCCCTATTTTACCAGGACCAATTACTCGTATAAGGCTATTAAACAGGCCAAGTCTATCTAGAAACATTTTTATTTAAAAAATAGGGTCTTGACAATAGTTCTATGGTTATTAATAAGGAACGCCTGCAACTCAGAAAAAAAATAGCAGACAAAAGGCCAGAGTTTGTAAGACAAGAGAGCTGGAGATACAAGAGACTTGCGTCTAATTGGAGAAGACCCAAGGGAAAAGACAATAAGATGAGGCAGCAGGTATCTGGTGTTCCGCCTTTGGTTAAGGTAGGTTATAAGGGACCTAGAAAATCAAGAGGCTTACATCCATCAGGTTATAACGATATATTGGTCTTTAATACGAGGGATTTATCAAAAATTGATCCAAAGGTAGATGCGGTTAGAATAGCACATGGTGTTGGGAATAAAAAAAGAATCGATATAGTCACAGAAGCCACAAAGCTGAAAATCAAAATTTTGAATCCAGGTAAGGTGGAAGCATTAAAGAAATTACCTAAAAAAGCTGAAACGAAGCCCAAGAAAGAACCAGAAGCAAAGGTCGAAAAGCCCAAGAAAGAACCAGAAGCAAAGGTCGAAAAGCCCAAGAAAGAACCAGAAGCAAAGGTCGAAAAGCCCAAGAAAGAAGCAGAAGCAAAGGTCGAAAAGCCCAAGAAAGAAGCAGAAGCAAAGGGAAAAAACGTAGGAAAAAAAGTGTCTAAATCATAATGGTTGTAAATTTAAGAAAAAAAAGAGAACTAATAGCGAGAGTATTAGGTGTTGGATCAAATAGGGTAAGATTTGAACCTGATAAGCTTGATGATATAGCTGATGCTATTACACGAGAGGACATGCGTTCCTTAATCAAGAATGGTACTATATGGACTGTAAAAGTAAAAGGGATTTCTAGATCGAGAGCAGAAAAGAAACTAAAGACACGTAGGAAGCACGGTACTTCAGCCGGTTCAAAGAAAGGAACGAAAACTGCCAGGGCCGGCAAGAAGGAGGTTTATGTTAAAAAAACCAAAGCCATGAGACGTCATTTAAAAATACTAAAAGCCAGAAATGAAATTAATAGAGAAACCTTTTGGGCATTGTATAAAAAAATTAGAGGTGGGAATGTCCGATCTCTTTCACACTTGAGAGATTTAGCCAAGCAAGCAAAAATGCACAAGTGATAATCCTAACTTGAAATCCTATATTTTTCAAAATCTTTTATTATATCATTATCAATAGGAATTCCTTCTTTAACTAACAGCGATATTTTTCGTTTCTTCCCATACATATATCCTCCAACATGTCCGTCTGAACAAACAACTCTGTGGCAAGGCACTATCACTGGCCGCGGATTCTTATTTAGAACTTTTCCTATCCCACGAGCGGCACGAGAATTACCAAGTGACGTTGCCAATTGACCGTATGTTACAACTTTCCCGGGAGGAATATTAGAAACAAGAGAATAGACCGCCTGGCTATTAATGTGATTAATGTGACCTGTACTTGTTTTTTTATGACTGTTTCTTTTATTGAAAGACATAGACGTAGTACTTATGTTGCACAATCATAAATAATTATTGTATGCTTATTAATCCTAAATTTTTATTACTTCAATTCCAATTTCGTCTAGTGCAGCTAATATTCTGGATTTCTCTTTCCCTAGTCCCTTTGCATCCACAATTGCACAATTTACTTTTTCAATATTCCTTCGTATCATCTGATCTATCAAGGAACTATCCAAATATGGTAAATCGTGTTTCGCAGCTATCGAACCCAAGCCATATTCTGATTCCATCAATATCTTATTGAATTTTGTTGGATAGTGGTTACCCCCAAGTCCTATGGCAACCTTTTCACAAAATTCATGCTTTCTTGTGATTACCTTAAACAAAGAATTGCATACTGTATTTGCCGCATTCTTATCCGTCCACTGTTCCTCTGCTGATCCCATTTCAATAAACAGTATTGGTTTTTTTAGCGATGTGGGCCCATGATGTGTAGACTCTATAATAATATCATACGTAGGGACAGTATCCTTACTATTATTCAATTCAATTAGATATTGTTTTTGAATCCACGGATAACATATTCCTAATTCCCTTTCTTTGCCACCAAAATTATTCTTGTCAAAATTTCCTGTCGAATGGCATGTTAATGCAGGAATGTTAGCCTGAGATCTATGTTGAGACAGAAAAATGTAACTTAATGTATTCGGATATTTTTCGTCGAGATTATCAAGATAGAGCAAATTATTTTCAGAAATGTGCAAGACAATACCTGGATATTTACCTGAGGAAAATGTAGTATCTGCATCTTTTAAGAATCCATATTCCTCAATTAAACAGCTTGAAATTGTACTGCTCGCAAGATCTTGGTTTGAACATACTAGCGTGTAAATATCTGACAACTCTGAATATCTGGAATAGTTCTAAATTTAATGTTATATGTAACTAAAAATTGCTCTAATTCACAAAGAATCTTTTAAAGAAATAGTGAAAAATCTTTACTCTCGAAGCTGTTACAATTAAAACAAAATCTGTATCATAATGATGAATTGATTATTCAATGTATATTGCTGGCTTAAAGGGTCTTGCAAATTTTGACTTTTGCTTTGGGTCATATTTGTCACTGTTGTCCTCAGAATAGATATTTACTTCAAGATGATCATTTCCAATTTCATTTACTAGTAAAGATATTCCATCTTGTAGCGGGATCAATTCATCAAAGGAATCTATTTTCATTCTTCTTTCTCTAACTTCAACTGATTCGGACAATATGTCATCTATCATTTTCTTTACCAAATCAGGATTACGTTTTACAAGATCCTTGACTTCATTATCGTTCACAAATTCCTTCATGATTTCTCCAAAATTGGAAGTTGCTTGTCTTTGTATTCTGTCTAATAATTTTCTATATAATTTACTCTTGATGGTTGAAGCTGTATATATCAAAATCCTTTTTGGAACGATCTTCGTAACCTTTGTTATTTTCTGAATATCAAAAATCATCCCCTGGATGAGTCTTTCATTGTCTTCAGATATCAGGGAAATTCTCGGCTGATTAATCTCTGGCCATCGGGCCAAACTGATATAGGAATGATTTCCCATAATTTCCCAAATTTCTTCACAGAAATAAGGAGCAAATGGTGACAATAATTTTATCCTTGTCTCAAAGAATTCTCTCAAGTACTTGTTGGATAGTGATTTATTTTTTGCGAGCTTTCTTTTTTCATACCATTGTAAATCATTGTCCATCAAGTATAAGATATTGTGCAAAGCTTCTCTGATTCTAAATTTATCAATGGCAGAAGTAGTTTCCAAAATAACATGTTGCAATCTGCTTGATATCCAATCATCTTCTAAATCATCATCAGAATCCAAACTATTCTGAGATGTAGTAAAAATGTTCATATTATTACTTATAGTTCTATAGATTTCAAACAATTTTGATCTAATTCCTTTTACTAAATCAATAGAAAAGTCAGAGTCCTGTAAAATTTCTGAGGACGCCAACATTGTAAGGCGGATTGAATCTGCGCCATATTCCTCTATTGCTTTACGTAGGGGAATAATATTTCCGAGTGATTTAGACATCTTTTTACCTCCCATTAGTACCGATCCATTTACAACAATTTGTTTGGGCCATTTATCCTTGGGAAATATTGCAGCATGATTAAATATGAAGAACGCAAGGTGATTAGGTACCAAATCTCTACCGGAATGCCTAGAATCTACAGGATAAAAGTACAGAAACTCATTTCTAATTTTCTCTAGTAATTGAATCGAAATTTTTGAATCTTTAGCAACAAGATCACGATCGTTCTTTCCTAAAAGAACATAATCAAAGAAACTATCATTCAAATTATCTGCTAATACCTTACCCTCATTCTTTTTCAACTCTAGATTATTGCTAATGTGTCTTGATAATAGGTAATAGGCCATATAGATAACCGAATCTGCCAGACTCTCTATAATCCACTCATTGTCCCATGGAAGTTTTGTTCCAAGACCACTTTTTCTTGCACAGGCTCTTTCTTTAAGCCAATCTATAACATTAGTAAACTCTTGTCTTATTTCTTCAGGTAGAATCTCCATATTTTCAATTAGTTCGTATGCCAATTTTTTCCAATTGTCATCTCCATAATTGATAAACCATTGATTTGTTAGTAACTTAACAACGCAGGGAGTACCGCATCTACATTTTACTACATTTTTCAATTCATACATAGTCGTTCCAATTTCTTCATCGATGATTTTTTCCCTTATTGTCTCTCGAGCTTTTATCACACTTAAGTTTCCTATTTGGTCTATGTTTGGCAAAAGAACACCATTGTGAAATTCTTCCGAATAAAGCTTGTTAGTTGCCTCTTCTAGTTTAGGGTCATTCTGATCCCTTATTGAGTAGCGAGTAACTATAGATTCTGCAGGGGATGAGTCATTTGAGGGAAATGCATCAGTCTGTATTATTTTTATAGGAACAATATTAACTGTGATGACGAATTTTCTCATCGTATTGTCATCTTTCTTCAAATCAACCAGAGCTTGATAATCGTAAGGTGAATGTGCTGGAACGGACATGACAATTCCAGTTCCATTATTAGGATCAACAAATGATGCGGGGAACATAGGAATAAGTTGTCTTCTTGTTTCATCAAACACTGATTTTCCTATTAAATCAGAGCCATCTATATCTGAAATTATAGAGACACTAGCGTTTAAAAATTCCAACTTTCTTGCAGCTTCTTTAGTAATTATCCATTTCTCGTTATTTACTTGTGCAATTACATATTTAATATCAGGATTTATCCATAAATTTGTAACACCAAAAATAGTTTCTGGTCTTAATGTGGCAGTTGGAATAACATACTGTTCCTCAAATTTAAACTTCACAAGCACATATTCAATAAGCTCTGGTTCGATATCACCCACAGTATCATGTTGACTCACTGGATTTTGATCTTGAGGACACCATCCGACCGGATGAGATCCTTGCACTATTAAACCCTTCTTCTTGAGATTTCTAAATTGCCAGGATATAAATTTTGAATATCCGTTGTCTATTGTAGTAAATTCTCGCCTCCAATCAATAGAATAGCCCATCTCATTCATTCCTTGCTTAATTTCTTCGTGAAAAAAGCTGGCTATTCTTTTAGGTTCTTTGAAACTCGATATTTTTTCACTAGGAATCTTGTATATTTGTTGGAATGTCTCTATTAATTCTAAATCATTGGATTTGATTCTTTGTGACATTGACACAATTGGTGTTCCAGTATAGTGGAAACCCATTGGAAATAATACGTTATAATTGTTCATGCGTTTATATCTCGCATGGACATCAGCCAAAGTATATGTTCGTCCATGTCCAACATGCTGTGGAGAATTTGGATAAGGATATGCCACAGTTAGAAAATACTTTTTTTTATGCGATTCTGGATCAGTTTCAAATATTTTATCTTCGGCCCACCTCTTTCTCCATTTTTCTCCAATTCTTGCCCAATTAAGTTCAACATTGGGTGTTTTTTCAACTGAATTTTCAACCATTTTTTTCACTAGAGTCTAAAATATCTGTTAACAGATTCTCAAGATTCTTCAAGCAATCATGAATCTTGCTTTTATCCCTACCTCCACCTTGAGCAAATTTATCTGTGCCTCCTCCTCCAGTACCTCCGAGTTTCAATGAAATTTCCTTCGCAATTCTTGATGCTTTGATGATTTTTCTTGATTCCTCTCCAACGAAAACTATGACTTTTATTCTTTCTTGATCCCGAATAAGTGCGACATATACCAAAAAAGGATCAATATCGATACTTTTTTCCCCCAATGCGATATAATAATCATCTCCTATTTCATCATCGTAAATACCATATATCTTTAATCCTGATTTAGATTTAGTCGCTTTCTGAGAAACGATTGCAGCCATATTGTCTGAAAATCTATTAACAAGCATTCTAAATTTTCTTTTGATTAGATCATTTTCTACCGTTACCTTATCAAATGATTCAATTATCTTCTCTTTACTTGATCCCAATGATTGAGCTATGTGAAGTAATTGAGAATCCTGTGATTGCACGTACTGAAATGCATTATTCCCAGAAACATATTCAAGTCTTACTACACCATCTTGAATTCTCTC
>Ga0193740_1000196_pt1 | contig 17426 bp, 21 predicted proteins | sample L2s1metaG_FD_145072 | JGI IMG/M metagenome (GOLD analysis project Ga0193740, IMG submission 145072) | Soil microbial communities from a riparian zone of the East river system, Colorado, United States - L2s1 | ecosystem: Environmental > Terrestrial > Soil > Riparian zone | place: USA: East River... | reverse complement strand
CAGGCGGACAAGCTAGAGAACATGCATTCTTGTCAAGGACACTTGGAGTAGGACAAATCGTAGTTGCATTGAACAAAATGGACGATTCAGCATATTCGGAAGCACGCTATAATGAAGTTAAGGAAATAGTGGAAAAAATGTTAAAATTGGTAGGCTATAATGTTTCAAAAATAAGCTTTATACCTGTTTCAGGCTGGAAAGGCGATAACCTAGTCAAGAAATCAGAGAATATGCCCTGGTACAAGGGACCTACTTTAGCCGAAACACTCGATCTATTCGAACCTCCAGAAAAACCATTAGGAAAACCACTCAGGATACCGATCCAAGATGTTTATTCCATCACGGGGGTCGGTACAGTACCAGTTGGCAGAGTTGAGACAGGAGTTCTAAAGGCCAATCAAAAGGTTATTGTAATGCCTTCAGGCGTGACTGGAGAAGTAAAGTCAATAGAAACTCATCATACCCAGATGGAATCTGCAGAATCTGGTGATAATATTGGGTTCAACCTCAGAGGTGTGGATAAAAAATCAATCAAGCGCGGAGATGTGATTGGACCTGTAGACAATCCACCTAATGCTGCAAAAGAATTTGAAGCACAAATAATAATTATTCACCATCCTACGGCAATGGCTCCTGGATATACACCAGTACTTCATGCCCATACTGCGCAAGTTGCAGCTACCCTGTCTGAATTTGTAGCTAAAATCGATCCAAAAACTGGTGGAGCTGTCGAAGAAAAACCAAAGTTTCTTAAGACTGGTGACGCAGCAATTGTGAGAATAAAACCAGTTAGGCCTCTTGCTATAGAAACATTCAAAGAATTTCCGGAAATTGGTAGATTTGCTTTAAGAGATATGGGAACAACAATAGCAGCTGGTGTCGTAAAGTCTATTATAGAAAAATACGACCCAAGTGCCAAAAAGTGAGTCCTGTTAATGACTCAGGAAGCACGTATTAAATTAACAAGTACCAATCTCGTCATGCTAGAAAATGTATGCCATGAGATAAAAGGAATAGGCGAAAAAAATGGGATTAAATTTAGAGGGCCACATCCACTTCCAACTAAGAAGATGAAAGTCGTTACGAGAAAATCGCCTTGCGGGCAGGGTACCAATACTTGGGATAAGTATGAACTAAGGATTCACAGACGTGTGATAGATCTAGGCGCAGATGACAGATCAATCAGACAATTAATGCGATTGAAAATTCCTGACGATGTTTACATCGAAGTTTCTCTAACGTAACGATAGTCTTATTTTCTTTTGGTTATTTAATGAGATTCCTTATTCAATCTAGCGTACGAGTTTATTGGAACAACCAAATTTGCAAATGAATCTGGATTGATAATTTTGGCCAGTATCTCAATTCCAGTAATGATTCTTGGGCTGGGTCTGCTAAAATATGACAGGGCATCCACCGCAAAAACCATGTCATTTTTAACCGCTCTTAAAGAATTCCAATCTGGATTTCTTTGCAGAGCTCCGTACTCTTGCAATATCCTATCAAGGTTAAATCCACAAGGTAGAAGAATCAATATGTCAGGGTCGAACTGAGATATTTGGGATAACTCTATTTTATGAGAACGCTCTCCAGTCTTACTGACTCCATTGATGGCTCCGGAGATTTCAACCATTTGAGGAACCCAGTGACCACATATGTAGAATGGATCAAACCATTCCAGACAAATTACTCTTGGTTTTTTATCTTTACTCACTGTCGCAATATTTTCAATCCTTTTTATCAGAGAAGTCTTAATTTCTAAACCTTCAGTCTCCTTGCCAACCTTTTTAGCTACATCCATAATATTTTGCAATATATCATCGACCGTATGCGGATCAAGTACCAGGGTATCCGGTTTATCTTCCAAGAATTGAATTACTTTATCCAATTCTTTATTGTGAGGTGAACATACATCACATAATCCTTGGGATATGATAAGGTCAGGCTGTATTTTTTTTAACGTGTCATAGTTTATTATAAAAAAATCATCTTGTAACTTTGCAAGTTCCTGTATTTTTTCTTCTATTTGTAAACTTGTCATTGATTCGGAATCAAAAACTGACTTTATTACTTGAGGCTTGTTCCTTGCTTCAGAAGGAAAATTACATTGATGGGTAACACCATATAATGAGTCCTGACATTCCAACAAATAAAGAACCTCTGTTGCACTTGGAAGAAATGAAACAATCCGAGTAACCATTACAAATTGTCAAATTACTAATTATATTAAATAGCTGTTTTCAATAATCGAGATTTATACCAACCCGTATACGAACCTTAATTACAAACTAAGAAATTTCATGTATGAATCTTTTAATAATTGAATGTCAAGTTAACTGTGTCGGATTATGAGTAAATTCACATTGACTAATAGAATGGATCAAAATGAGATAGATAGACGCACCAAAACTCTTTTGGATCTTTTTAAGAGAAATTTTCTGGAAAGTAAGAGCGATGACTTTGTTTCTGATGCATTGGCAAACATGATGGTATGTAATAACATATATGCGAAGATCTTTGAAGGCTATATAGTACTGGCTGAAAAAAGAAATATACCCCAGGAAATGACAGATGGTTTTGTTAAGTGGGCATCTGACCAATTAGACGAACTTAAAATAAAGATGACTGAAAAATACCAAAAGACCGATATGAGATAATGGGATATCCTTATCAATCCATTGTTTTATTAGCCAATTGAACTAGCTGAACTACTAATAGGCATCGAACCAACTTTGATTACCAACTGATTTTTAAAGACTGCTCGTATACGATTTCAATTAGCTTTCTGGAAATAAGTCGATAGAAAAGTCTATATGATTACTCTAATGGATTTTTCTTATGAAGAAACCTGTATTTATTCTCATATTAGCAATTGCCTTCATAATCTCAGGTGTATTTTTCCACTTGGAAAAATTGGAAATTTTCGCTCAGACAGAAAATGAGAAAAATTCTAGCTTGGTTTCGATTAGCAAAATCTTTAAAGATGTACAAGGATCAGTTGTCCAAATAACACGAGAAAATAAACCATCTTCTCCTGATTCCCCGGGAGACGAAAATGTTACCAGTCTAGGATCGGGATTTGTGCTCGATAAAGAGGGGCGAATAATTACTAATCATCATGTAGTAAGAGATTCTAAGAAGGTAGATGTTACTTTCATTGATGGAAATAGGTACGTGGCAACTGTCATAGGTAGCGATCCTTTCAGTGATATCGCTGTGGTTAAGATTTCACAAAATATATCAGGACAACTTAGTCCATTAACACTTGGAAATTCTTCTGCAGTAGAAGTAGGCGATCAAGTCATCGCTATAGGAAATCCTTATGGACTTGCAGGTTCGATGTCTGTTGGCATCGTAAGTCAGAAAGGACGTTTGATTTCAACAGAAGGTTCACCATTTAGTATTCCTAGTGTGATACAAACAGATGCATTGATTAACCCCGGTAATTCCGGAGGACCTCTTCTTAATATGAGGGAAGAAGTAGTTGGAATGAACACCGCAGGTGTTCTGTCAGATTCGGGGGGGTTTTCTGGAATTGGTTTGGCAGTTCCTTCAAACACTATATCTAAAATCGCACCTGTACTTATTAGCAAGGGAAATTACACACATCCCTGGCTGGGAATTTCTGCCAGCACTTTAACATCAAAATTAACAGAAAATTTTGAAAATTTGAGTAGAGACTTCAAGGGAGTGTATCTTGATTCAATAATTAAGGATGGACCTGCTGATAATGCTGGACTTCGTGGTAGTACTACCGATCAATACGGTGATAAACATGGCAATGACATAATTACATCGGTTGACAGTCATAACGTTACTTATATGGAGGATCTGGTATCATATATAGATGAAAATAAACAGCCCGGAGAGAAGCTAAATCTAACTGTTATTAGAAACCAGACTTATTTGGATCTTACTGTTCTGCTGGGAGATCGTAGTAATAGTACCAAATCCGAAGATGCGAAAGATCCATATAGTTAAGCCTTCTGAGGATTCATCGGACAAATGAGATTTACTTTATAGGAATCAGGACAAGCTAGAGTCAGCTTTGACTAGATTATGAATTCATAAAGAATTGCAATCCAATACTTACAATATACATTACCAAAAGTACAAAACCTGTCCTTATTCCGATTTCTTTTCTAAATAATAAACCAACTGCAATAAACGTAACTACTGTTGCTAATATCATTTGTTGTGACAAAATATCGGTTCGATCTATAGAAGCGCCCAGACCACTGTGATAGATGGCTCCAAATACCGCAAATGCAAGTAATAATGTATTGTTTAAGATCTTTGATCCAAGTACGTTAGCAATTGCAATCGATACCCCCTGCGCACCCTTTCTGGCAAGTAGCATCAATGATATTTTTTCTGGCATTTCACCGGCAATTGGACTTATTACTACTGAGAGGATTATTGCTGAAACGCCTATTTCAACTGATACATGTTCCAATGACTTGATAAATGGTTCGGCACCTAAAAAGATACCAATTGTTCCTATCATAAAGATTATTCCTGATTTTATTAATTGTTTTTGATTGCTGGGGAGATTGACACTTTCTGAGGCATTACTATATTCTTCGATAATTTTTTCTTTGTCTTTCTTTTTTTCTAATCTCATTTCATAAAATGCCACAAACACGTATGCTAGGAACAAGGCTGTAAACACAATTCCATCAATAAAGTGATATCCATCAATAAACAGGATTGCGCTTATTAGTGCCGTTAGTAGGAGAAAAATCTTGTCCACTTTAAATGAACTAACATCTATTTTTTTGATTGGTTTTTTTGAAAGTCGTGTAGTCGCAATTATCAGCATTATTGCTAACCCCAGTGTCATCATCAGTATATTGCTTCCCAAACCTGCACCAAGAGCAATGCCGTAAGAACCTGCCGACGCCGCATATGCGACTATAGCAATTTCAGGAAGAGTAGTTGCTACACTAAGCAAGGTTCTTCCTACGAACCTTGCACCAAACCTGGTTGCTAGATGTTCAGCACCATATGAGAGTAACCAACTTGCTAGTGTTAATTCTCCCAACCACATTAACATGATAAGAATATTATTGGCTTCCAAACAAGTTGTGACTACTAATTTTACAGAATATAAATCATAATAAAACTAATAGTATGCCCATTCTAGGACTTGCATGTTACATGAATTGCTAATTTATTTTTGAAAAAACTGTTAAAATGGACTCCGTGTGATCAAATGCTGCCTTCTTAAGTGATAGGCACGTTAGTCATATTGGATATTGGTATTCTAATTTTCAAAATGCCATTTGCATAATCCGCCTTTGTTTTTGCATTGTCATCTTCAGGGATGGAATATGGGAGAGGAATCTTCTTCTCGATTTTGCTTGGGCGTTGGGTAAAATGAATAGTATGCGACTCCATATCAATAACTCTCTTTGCCCTCAATGCTAGAATATCTTTAGAGATATTTACATGAATATCTTTTTTTTGGAATCCAGGAAGATCCACTATGATCACAAGTTCTGTACCATCTTCATAAATGTCAACGGGAGGTAATACAAATTCATAGAATTCTCTAGAACGATTGCCGATTTCCTTCATTATCTCCTTTGCGACGTACCGACTTACACCCATATCCTATCTGTCGCTTTCTTTGTATAAATTCTTTATTTTCAAAACATAAAGTATTGTAGAATACTCGGAAAAATATCGGAATATGAATCCCTTCGATTTACGACTACTCGCTAAACCGTCAGAAAAATGGAACTAAAGATCTAATCTGCAATCATAATTGCATGATATCCAGAGCTACATTCCGGACAGCATGCATGGTCACATAAACATTCTACACAATATCTATGAGCATCGTAGAAGGTGCATATGCTGTCAGAGTGGAGGCAGTTCTCGCAAATTACGAACTTTCTACATGGATTCGAATCTAATCTGTCCACAATTTCACTTGTCTCAATTCATATATTAAGTTTTATAGTTGTGTTTCCTGAAAGTTTTGGATCTTATTTTATCCTTTGATGACGGCATCAAACATAAGATACAGGATGGTTTTTGAGATATGGCCGGATAATATGTATTCAATAAAAAATAAAGAATAAAAAATAAAAATAATGTATTTGGCAAATCAACAGATAATGAATAGTACTGTTCCACTTATTGACAGGATGGCTGGTATTGGATTATACGCTACAAAATTTGAAGGGATTAGAGGTTCAATAAAGGAAAAGAACGAGGATTTTAAGGTTCTGGAATTGTTAACTGAATCAATTTCAAAAGACATATCTAAAATTCCTGACAAGTCTTACAGATTTCCATTATTGTTACTAAATAAAAGAGGATTAGATTCTAATCATGCCATTATGGAGATATTGAATCAGCTTGGAACAAGAATTAGAGTTCTGGGAATTAAGGATGCTAAAGCAGTTACTACGCAATATGCTACTTGTGAGGGCAGTAAATATGAGGAGGGTGCGACTAGTCATACAAGTTTATCATTAGTTGGATTCACAAGGCATTCTATTAGGAAATCGCATATTATGGGAAACCAATTTGAGATAAGTATTACAAATCCAAATAGAAATGATATTTCAGAATTTATTACCGAAATTAGGAATATTCCAAATTATTATGGTCTTCAACGATTTGGTAGTGAAAGACTAGTTACTCATCTAGTCGGTAGAGAGATTATTAAAAGGAACTTTAAGAGGGCTGTTGAAATATTCTTGTGCCATACCACAGAATATGATACGCAATTTAGTAAAGAAATAAGAGAAAAATTTAAGGACCCAAAAAACTATGGAAAAGTCATAAAGACGATTCCAAGAGGCATGGACCTTGAGCGGAATATCTTACGATCACTTGCTAATGGCCGGGATTACATAGCCGCATTGAGGTCTGTTCCGATAAACATAAGACGATTGTTCGTTCATGCGTACCAGGCATTTATTTTCAACAAATGTCTGAGTAACATGATACGCGATGGGGAATCAATCACCGCCTGTATCAAAAATGATTTTTGTTTCAAGTTAGAAAATCAATTGACTTTGGGGAAGTTAATGAAATATCTCAATGATGACAATACTGAGATGGTCCCTGCCATGCACCTGCCTGGTTATTCATTCAAATCAACAGATGGAAGAATTGAAAGAAAATTATCTCACATCTTAAAAGAGGAAAATATATCGCCTAAAGATTTCTATATTAAAGAGATGCAGGAATTGAGTGTAGAAGGTGGATTTAGACAATTACCATTACTAGTAAATGATTTTTCTTATTCTGATGACCTACTAGTAAAATTCAAAATACCTGTAGGTTCATATGCGACCATTTTATTACGCGAATTAATGAAACCTAACGATCCTATAAGATCTGGTTTTTGATTCAAGTTTTGAAGGTCTATAATATCCGAAAATGAATCTATACAATTGATTCCGCTCTAAGACTGACTTGAAAGCGCTTCACCTTAGCGGTGCAATATAAATATAACTTTTGAGCAATGAGGAACGATGCTCGGTGGTAGGAACTTCCACAAACTCATAGAAGACGAACTGATTAAGATCTCAAAGAAATTAGCATTGGATTATGACTCAAATGGGATACACGTGTCTGAAATAACACGTTGTAGTAGATTATCTTATTTCGAAAGGATGGACCCTTTTGTAGATGAATATTCAAATGCATTGAGCAATATATTCAAGGTTTCACTTACAAAGTTGTTAAATGGGATAACAAGAGAGTATAAGGTTGATGATCTTACGATTTATGCTACTGTTGATTTAATGATAGATAATGAAATGATAATTAATTTCGTACCGGTTTCCAAATTACCAGAATACCCTCATCCAAATGACCTTCTCTATACTAATGCATCAATGTTTATTTTCGATATCCAAGGCGGTTTCATAGTTTACTTTACTCCTGAAGGCAAATTTGCTGAATTCAGTGTTTCCGAAAGTAAGAGAATGTTTGAACAAGTTGTAAGAAGAGCACGAATCTTGTACCTGTTGCTTAAGGAAAAAAAGACACCAGTTGTAGAGCCAAGCGAGTTATGCTTTTCATGTAAGTATTTTCAAAGATGTTTTGGGCAGCAAAAAGAATCCGAACATTTGCTGGACATATTGGGAATTGGAAAGAAAAAATAGTATCAAGAGACCTGCTTTTCTTGCCTTGAGCTCCGAGTCACTTGATTAATCCTTTTTGTTCTAACACCTAACAAAATTCCAGTGAATATTACAAAAACGCCTGTCGTAATTACATACATCAAGAACACTTCTGACATATCGTCATTGATTTATATCATTAACATTTAATTTTTTCTAAACAATTCTCGCGTATCATGGGCGAGTGTAGTTTATGCTGAATATTTGTTCGCCTCCTGTTGACTGGAAGCTACCTATTTGTTTAAAGAAATAACTCCCATTTACCAGGAATTCTGAGAGTTGATTATTTCTTGAAATTTGGGAGAGGTTCAAATTGTTGCTCGATTCGATTGTTTTCTTATCCTTTAGAATAAGCGTGCCGTTTCCAATAACTGGAAAAATACTATCTTGAGAGTCTACAAACCCTTCGGGTCGACTGCCTATATCCCCTGAGACTATTCTTGTAAATTTGGAGTAGACGTTGTATGAAATCGATTCAAGTATAACTGTACCCTTATTTGGATTGAAGACATTAAAGATAATTGAAAAGTTTCCGGTATTATCATCAATAATTTCTGCTCTGATATCCTTGATTGTTAATTCAGGCGGGACCGCTTCTTTGATCGCATCCTGGTTGAAAATACTGGCCTCTATGAAATTCGTATTGAGCATACCCAATTTTAAGATATTGCCAGTTATAAAAGTGGAATTTAGAAATGTAGAATAAATAATAATTGATATCACTGCAAGAATGATAGCAGACACAATAATCTTTTTTCCCATTATCTTCAAGACTCCTATAATCAAAAGATTATTTTAGTCTATTTGTTATCTGTTGAACAGGACAATGGATTCTCTCTTCCGTCAATTAGAACTCTGGACTAAGATTATATTTACGACTAAACAATCCAGATTATGTTTATTGGAGCCAGAAGGGCTATTCTTATTGGCGTTATTGGTGCTATCGTGGCCTTTATTGTATTATTTCCTGCCATTCCTGACCTACTGAGAGGTGGTAGTGAATTACGCGATGTAACAGTTAGTCTTGAAAACATCGCAATCGAAAACACGAGTAACATTAACAATACCATCCCGTTAAGAGTAACTTTTGAGATACTCAACAAGGATGTTAAAGCTTTGTCAACTTCTAAAATCGAATATGCCGTTAATGCAAATAATACTCATTTAGGTAATGGGTTACTTTCGTATGAAGATATTCCTCCAAATGGCAGGCCACAATTGTATCCAAATTCTTCCACAACACTTAAGTCAATTTTTCTTCTTAGCCGCACAAGTTCTAATTCAGAATTATTTGACAGAATACACAATGATCAGTTTGTAGCAAACTTTACAGAATGGAGTGTTAATGGAACCGCTCAAATAGATTCTGCGTTCACAATCTATCCGGTTACTTTCAACAGCGATCTAAGGTAACAAAACTAGAGTATTTATTTTTCACTCTTCATGTAACCCTTTTCAAAACCGGCTACAATCCATTCTTCCAACCATACACACTTTGCCGGACTGTAAGGACTTGTTTCATCTTCAGAAGAACAAGAATGTTGATAAGCACAGCTGAAGCATGGAGCTCCTTCAACACATTCAATTTGTATTGGCTTTCTGTTGTATTCAGCAATGGCTGATTTCTTTACTATTAGTTTGTAGGTCCATCTGCCCTTATGCAATATCTTTTCGCGTGAAATAAGTGATTGCTTTTCAAGATTGCCCGCTAACCTTGATCCATCTCTGCTATCGAGAGAGAATTCCTTACAAATTTCAGTTTGAAAAACGCCGTTCTCTCCGCTTTTTAATATTGCCTGAAATACCTGTTCAAATAATTCGTGCTTATTTTTATACATACTTCTCGGAAGATTAACAATTTGAGACAAAAGATAGGATTTGTATCAAGCTAATAATATAAAAATCTTGGCATTATCTATTCAATCCCTAGTTAAAATTGAGGGATATTGACATTTGCTCGCTGTAATTAGAAATTTCTAAATCTGTATTGATAAATTGAATCCCAGTTACAAAGTCTCGTAAACGTTTCACAATTTGAAAACGATCTGCGTTGGTATCTCTGACTAATTGTCGTTATTATTCGAGTTTGAGCTCCAACTATGTCTGGAATTTTTTTCTATAAAAATTGCGGTCACCGGGATTTGAATTCCCGCTCCAATCAGTTAGAGTCCCGGGTTACGGGCTTTCTTCTCCATAGTATATTGGAGTGGAAGGCCAGTGTCCTAACCAAACTAGACGATGACCGCATATCTTTTATGCGATGATAATCTGGATATTAAATCTTATGAAGATTGTCGTTTCTTACTTTCTGGAAAGATGTAATTCAAGAGCATATCCACCATCTTGTTTTTTCCTTTTTCCTTGATATTGGTGAATTTTTTACTAAGTTTTTCCCTTTTTGCATCTTCTTCTATGGCTTCTATTGGTCTTTTATCAAACGCTCCTTCAAATTGAATCTTGTAACCTTTGTAACTAGCAGTGGCTTTATCAAAAATATTCTTTTGTTGATACGAAGAAACAAAATATATCACAGGAGGATTGGGTCTTTTCTTTATTTCATCCATCAGGACAGAAAATAGATGTCCTATGTTGTTGTAAGAACTTTCTACAGCTATCATTGATTCATCAACGCCATTATTCAAAAGATTATTTTTTACGATATTTCCTACATCTATATCTGCATTAACTTTGATTATTGTATCCGATTTATCGGGCTTGGATTTCATGATTAGTTCATATATTCTAGTACAAACTGCTATTCTTTCCATGATATGTTGCGGCAGGTGTTCCTTTGACTCTAACTTAACAAAATTACAGTATAGAACAATTACATTTCCAGAAACGAACCTATTTTCTGACATGGTGATTTAGAATAACACCAGGGAATAAATTTTTTACCAACCTGATTTCTTTTAAGAATTTAACTGTCTTTCTAATTCATCCAATCTTGGTATCGCATCTTGATTTTGTCTGACTTCGGAGTAGGATGCGTCATTTCTTATTTTGTTCATCAATTCTGCTACCTCCTGCGCGGTTACCCCGTGCTTTATATCATATTCTATTTGTTTTGAACAGCTTGAAATAGTACTATATTTTTTAAAATTCCGTTTTTCAAAGGATGATGCATCGGGAGAAATTCCCTTCATATAACGTAAAATTACTTTCTCAACATGTTCAAGATGCCAATCTCTCATCGCAAAATTATTGGGTTTCATGGCATGTACTCAGTGATATGTGAATAAAGGATATTTATCTATTATCCGAAACAATAAGAGACCAAAAAATAAAATATTCGTTTTCGATAGTACCCAGACTATTAGCAACTAACGTAATTTACAAATAATCTGAAAGTTTGATTTTATCCTGTTTTGGTATTTTTGCAATTTCAAACCTATCTTTTGATTTTAAGAGAGTGGCCGTTGCATCAATACCCATTTTTGTAGTTATAAGATTATCTTGATCACTGGAGGGATCTAAACTTGATCCCTTTGAATTTGGTATTATTAGTAGATCCTTATCTGCCTGGCATCTTGTGGAAATTGCATATTCAACTTCGGTTGGATTTGTGGGATCTATGTCATCATCAACTACTATTGCAATTTTTAATGATGGATGACCTGCAAAGGCAGCAAGAATTGCGTTTTTTGGTTCTCCTTCCAATTTTTTACTTATTTGAATAACCGCAACAAGCCAGTTACTTCCTCCTTCTGTCAGGTGAACAGCTCTTGTACCCAATACAACGTCCTTCACACTGTGGAATAGTTTAGATTCTATTGGAAGTCCCATCAACAATCTATGTTCTCCATAACCGGGTAAAATGTCATGGTAAATAGGATCATCAGTTAGATAAATTTTATCCAATTCAAAAATAGGCTGTCTTCGTTTTATGTCATAAGTTCTCAGCATTTCAACCATTTGTTCTTCTGCTGTTTCATCTGCAAGGATCCTTCCTTCCAAGAGAATCTCAGTGTCCTTTGGAATATAAAGAGCAGTACCTGGTGACTTTATCATTGACAATCTATTATCCATAAGTGAATTTGCGATCTTAAGCTCATTTTCTCCGTAGGGCGCTTGATAAGCTGCCGCAACAGAGACAGCAGGATGAGCCCCAATTACAATCGAAACAGGTAGGTCCTCTCCATGTTCCTTTGCACTAGTAAAGCACTTGTGCAGATGTCTTCCTTCTACCATTCTTATCGCCATACTTTTTTTATCCAATCTCAATAAACGATGAGTTGATAGATTTTGATTTCCTGTTTCTTTATCCTTTGCAATAACCAAAGACGATGTTATGAAAGCTCCGGAATCTTTTTCAAAATGCGTCACTATTGGTAAGTCGTATAGATTCTTTGAATTTTTTTGCCAATTATTGCTGTGGTCAATATTTGTTATTTCCGATTTATTCCTTATAGCATCATTAATCCTCTCTTGTATCATGTTTTCATTCTTTGCATTTATTGATAAAGCAATTCTGTATCTTGTACCCAAAACATTTGCAGCCACCTTTATCTTGCTTTCATTTACAGATTCAAAGAGTACAGCCTTCCCTTTATCCAACTTGCTTACAATTCCTGCAAGTTCAAATTTTGGATTGACTGATTTTTTTATCCTTACTAATTGATCTACTTTCTCCAATCCGTTTAAAAAATCGGTAAATCCACGAATTTTATTGAATTCAAATCTAGTCTTCATCGCTAATCACTTGTTTTTGCTTCCAATAATTTTAATACTTCATGCATTATCTCTTGCATTTCACTCAATGACATCGGATTCTTATTATTGAAGTTGGTAATCACTATTCCATTTATCATTAATGATATTTTCTCTGACAAAGTCTTCGCGAATATGGGATCTCTTATATTTGGAATTACTCTGGCACTCTGAGTCCTATTGTTTGATGCCACAGAAACATGTATGCCACCTATTTTGCACAAATCTTCAGAAATGGAAACAAAGCAACCGTTTTTAAACTCAATGAATTTTAGTAGAAAAACTCTATTTGATTTCAAGTTAATTTTCTTCTCAATATAGTTCCCTTCGTGGGTTTCGCTCAATATTACCTGCCCTTATTTTGGTACAATAAGATATCTAAATCATTTGATTTGTTCGTATCTATGTATTTTAACAGGTATATTAGTGCAGCATATTGAGACCATATTTTGGGAAATTAATCTGGTTCGCTGTTTTCATCGTTGAAGATTACTCAAATAATTAAATAATCTAAAAAATACGGCCAGTACGCAATGCGATTGATCTTGCTGAACCCACATCTCTATTTCCACGACAATTAGGCAGTATATTTCGTGAAGTACCAAATTCGTTAACGATTTCTATTCTTACCGATCTGTTTAGGTTCCTGATTTCTTGTGCAATATGATTGCATTTAATCCAATCCCCATTTCCAATTTTTAAAATCTTTTTATTCGATTTTATACAAGAGAGTATGTTCATAATGAATTTGACCGCATCTTTCAGAGAGCTCTGAACTGTACTGTACAATTCTGCATGTAGATATTGAACATAAATTCCTATCCTGTTTCCAGGATCCACTCCAACAACTAATATATCCTCAAAATAATTGCTACTCAAGTTTTTCAATATCATTGCCTTAAAGAGAGGTGGGAAAGTATCTAGCTGAAAATCAAATATTAGATCCTCTCTTCTAAATAACGCTGCTTCATTCTTCGTGGTTATGATTATTTTTGCGTTTGTTTTGGAAGCTTCTTCTGGAGAAAGAGAAGAAAATCTAATGTTCATAGATTTTAGGGTGCTTACAATTTTGTAATACGGTCTACCTTCGACAGTTGCTACCACTATTTGATTTGAATTTTGTTCCGTCCCTAAGGGCGTTCCATTCAATTATACTAACTTTTAATTCTTATTAAATTTTTTGAGTTATAATTCAAAATATTTACTATGATTCAGTAGTATAGCCTTTGTTTAATACGGAATCTACTACCAATTTCACGGATTTATCAAATGAAAGTTTTGTATTTTCTCGCAGTTTTGTAAGGTTAGTTTCTGCTTCTTCCAAGATTTTTTGAGATTTTTCTTCTGCTTCTTGTTTTGCAGTTGAAATTATCTTCTCTGATTCTGTCTTTGCGACTTCGATTATCTTTTCTCGAAGTTGTGCTATTTCTTTGTCTGATGTAGATATTATTCTCTTTTTCATGTCTTGAACTCTAACTGACAAACTCTCAATATCCTTTTCAAGTTCAGATAATGAAGTAATAATTTTTTCTACAGAGGACATTATACACCAGAAAATCCTACAACCATATATTAACTCTGCACCATGTAGGTTTGTGAGTTTGTCCGGATAGTATCAAGTCGTAAGATTAAGGATTGCCTGCGCAATATCTCCCTTAGTATCGGTTAAAGCCATTATAGCCTTCTCTCTTGAACTTGAAGTTTGCTGCATTACCAGGATTATGTCTTCCTCCTTAAAAGTAGGCACTTCTCTTTCTTTCTCTTCTATATCCCCTGCGATAATTTGAAAAATGGTACTGTCTTTGCCCTTCATTTCAATTACCTGTGGCTTTATCAAATAGATTTCCTTCGTATCAGTCTTAATTACAACTTCTTCGATATTGTCCAATTCCTGCATATTTAGGCCCATTTTATCCAACATCCGCCTCATTTCGCGATTACCGCGCATCATAAATCTTGTTGCTCCCCTCTACTTTTTATTCCTTCTCTAACTCTTACTGCGACATCTCCAATTCTACCATGCAATTGGGATTGACTTACGACCGATTTTCCTACTGCAACCAAGTCGTCGTTCTTATCTATAACTACCACTTCTGATCCAATATTGATGTTTGAACCAAACCATTCAACGTGTTTACAGAACAGTGATCTTCCCTCACTAACAAAAGGAAGAGCATCATGATTTGGAATGACACAATTCTGCTTGAAATTACTGCTATTCAATAAGATTGAGGCGCCGAAAATTGTTAGGGCTATTCCCCCATCTGATCTTAACGTACCGACAAGCTGATCCTTTATTCCAAAACTCTTTATCCTTCCGGTTTTTCTGGAATATATGAATGAAAGTTCTTTTGGCAAAACATTAGAAACACCTTTACCAAAAAGTGCATCTATGTGATAAGAAATTTTTTCGTTAGGATTCAATGCTTGTCTTGTTCTATTTAGTCTATATATAAAACATTTCAGGCCCCTAACTCGATCATGATTGTTCGAAGTACATTCAGAAATTCGATTAGAAAAAAATAAACAAGATGTTAACTTATCACTGAATCATCTATGGCTTCTTGTGAAATCTGCGGAATTCAGATAATCGATCACGTAGAAAGAGTTTACGTAGAAGGCAACTTGTTAACAGTATGCAAAACATGTTCAAAAAGAGGTAAGCCGTCAAACAATCAACAAAATATTCAAAGAAAACCTCCGGCGCGACCAAAAAAAATTGAAAAACCTGCCAAGATCACCTTTGAAGATTCTGTCATCTTGGTCAATGATTTTTCAGAGGTGATTCGAAATTCCAGGATGTCTAAGGGACTCACACACGAACAATTGGGACTTCTCTTAAACGAGAGGGCTTCGTTGTTACGAAAAATAGAGAGCGGCTCACTTAAGCCTGATGAAGAATTAACCAAAAAGTTAGAAAGATTTTTTCGAATTGACCTATATACCGAGGTAGACACTAGTGAATAAATCCGCACTGCTTATCACTTATCCTGTAAAGCACATTGCTAGTGAAGCTCAATCGTTGGCAGAATCTGCGGGCTATTCAATAGTGTATACTGTAACTCAGAAACATTTAACAAGGTCAAAATTTGGTATTGGAAAAGGTAAAGCGGATGAAGTTAGAGAACTGGTTAAATCTTTGAATATCGACTTTGTGATATTTGATGAAATATTAAAATCGACCCAGCAATATAATTTGGCAAGATTATGTGAGATCGATATTATAGATAGGGAGAAGCTAATTCTGGAAATCTTTAGATTGAGATCTAATACTGAAGAGTCTAAGATTCAAATAAAACTTGCTGAACTTCACTATGAAGCAGTAAGGATAAAGGAGAAGGTAAGATTAGCAAAGCGAGGAGAACAACCAGGATTTTTTGGTTTGGGCAAGTACGATGCAGATGTTCATCTACTTGATATAAGAAGAAGAATATCAGTACTGAGAAAAAAACTCTTGAAAGAGGAAAAAAGAAAGCTATTGCAAAGAGCCAGCAGGGCAAGATCCGGTTTTCCAACTGTATCGATTATAGGATATACCTCCGTTGGAAAAACAACTCTGTTTAATTTTCTAACGGGAGAGTCAAAATTGGTCGGTGTTGAACTGTTTACGACACTTTCAACATCAAGTAGAATTGTGAACATCAATGGAAATCAAGTAATGTTTTCTGATACAGTAGGATTCATTAGTAAACTTCCAGCATATATGATAGACGCCTTTAAATCAACCCTACAAGAATTAATCTTTTCGAATATTATTCTCCTTGTTTTGGACATTAGTCAAAGTTATGAAATAATAAGAAAACAACTTTCAAGTAGTTTCACAGTCTTGATTCACTTGGGAGTATCAAAGGCAAAAATCATTTATGTATTTAATAAGATAGATCTCGTGAACATTGAAGATGCAAGAGAAAAGTGTCAGCAGCTGGGAATATTAGATGAAAGTAACAGGAACTTTGTTATGGTATCATCTAAGACAGGAATGAATGTTCGCGTTCTCCTTGAATCTATTCGTTCTAAAATTTTTGTAACTATGATGAAGGTAGATAATAATTAATGTCCATAGCCGTTCTTAGATTGGGACACAGGTTAGTGAGAGATGATCGCACAACTACACATGTAGCATTAGTGTCAAGGGCTTTTGGTTGTAAGAAGATTTTCATGACAGATGTGGATGATTCCATACTAAAAACGATTAACAAAGTATCCAATGATTGGGGGGGTTCCAATGAGTTTGATATTGAAATTATTCAGGACTGGAGATCATTTATAAAATCTTGGAAGCGGAATAATGGAATCATTGTTCATCTAACCATGTACGGAATCAACATAGAGCACATAACACTTGATTATGAGCAAGAAAGAAATATACTGATAGTAATTGGAGCTAGTAAAGTTCCAAAGGAAGTTTATTTTCTGGCCGATATGAATATCGCGGTTGGGAATCAACCACATTCGGAAATTGCTGCATTAGCTATTTTCTTGGACAGATTTTTTCATGGTAAGGAACTGATCTATTCATTTCAAGACGCAAAAATGAAAATTGTTCCATCTTCACGTGGCAAGAGG
>Ga0193740_1000195_pt1 | contig 17666 bp, 14 predicted proteins | sample L2s1metaG_FD_145072 | JGI IMG/M metagenome (GOLD analysis project Ga0193740, IMG submission 145072) | Soil microbial communities from a riparian zone of the East river system, Colorado, United States - L2s1 | ecosystem: Environmental > Terrestrial > Soil > Riparian zone | place: USA: East River... | reverse complement strand
TTCCTTTAAGGAAAGATGCTTGTCAACGGCGACTATAAATTTATCAGTCAAACCTTGTACGTTAGCTTCGGCATCTTTTGTGGCATCTTCACTCAGCCCATTTTTCTGAAGTTTCTTGATATGTTCGATAGCATCCCGGCGAATATTCCTGATAGCCACTTTTGAATGTTCCCCTTCCCCATGACATTTTTTCACCAGGTCCTTTCTTCTTTCTTCTGTAAGTGGTGGCAAAAACAAGCGAATGATATTGCCATCATTCTGAGGATGAATGCCAATATTAGCAGCGATAATCGCCTTTTCAATTGGCTGCAACATATTTTTCTCCCATGGCTGGATGGAAAGTGTACGGGCATCCATTACGCTGATATTTGATACCTGGTTCAGCGGCATTGGTGATCCATAATAATCAACGGTAATTCCATCTACCATTTGAGGATTTGCTTTTCCTGCCCGGATCTTTACTAATTCCACTTCGAGGTGGTCAATTGCCTTTTTCATTTGATCTTCAGCATGGCTTTGAATGGACTTTATGTCATCAGGATTCATAACGTTTATTTTGCGGAAAGCAAAACTAATAAAACAGCATCATTTGTAAAGCACAAATAATTCGTAAATAAGAAGATCAATTATTGACCTGCATTTTCTCATTGAATGCCGCCAACGATTCCTTTGTAATTTTTGGAATTGGTCTTTGTTCCTGGCGTTTCTTCTTATGTTCCATTTCGCCTTTTTTATAAAAATACTGGAACACGAAAAACAAAGCCACTACATATGCGAGCATCCCGAAAGAAACATAGAAATCCCAAAACAAAGGATTTTTAATTAACATTAATGCTATGGGAAAAGAAAGAAGCGTAGTTGTTAGAAGTAAAAAGACAATACTTTTTTCTTTTAAACCAAGATATGCAAAATGGTGAGTGATATGGTCTTTACCACCGACAAAGGGTGATTGACCACGCAATAGCCTTCTCACTGTTACCGTAGTAGTATCAATAATTGGAATGATAAAAAATAAAGCAGGAAGAACGAATGGCTTCACCTGCAACAAACCCTGGTTACCTTCATTGAACCCCCATAAGAATATCATACTAGTTGAAGCAAGAAAAACGCCGAGGAACTGGCTACCTGTATCGCCCATAAATATTTTAGAAGGACTCCAGTTAAATCTCAGGAAACCGACCAAAGCTCCCAATACGCCAATAAGAATTAACATGTAAAAGTCAAAAGCTGCGTGACCTATGATCGCCAAAACTCCTATTAAGCCTGCAATGATAAAAGCAGAGATCGAGGCGGTCACCCCGTCCATATTATCCAGCATGTTTATTGAGTTCATCAAACCGATCACCCAAACCAACGTAAGAAGAATATTTATAAACTCAAGATTTGAAACATTGATCTTCACATTGAAGCTTAAAAGAATGATACCACAAGAAAGCTGAAGTATGAATTTGAGCAAAGGATTGGTGTTAAATGCATCATCATAGAGGCCGGCCAGGAAACCAAGACTTGTAGCTGCCACGATCCCGATAATTTGTTTATCAGGAACAATGCCTCTTTCCTGGGAAATAAAGCCATAAATACCCCACGATAAAAGGAAAATAATAAAGAACGAAATACCCCCGATAGAAGGTTTTACAAGAGCCGTCCAACGAACCTGCTTAAAGGCAAGATTGTTTCTTGAACCAAGATTAAAGGAAAATTTGAGGAGCAGATAATTAATTGCAAGAGATAAGGCTGTTGCAATGAAAAAATATGTTACCAGAAAGATACTCATAAGATGGTGTTAGGTTTACTGAAAGTGTTGTCTTAGGGTAATTCCGGATGCGGCAGCAAAAATAGTCTGAATATTCAATGTTTTCATTTTAAAGTCATGTTTTTGTTGGCAATCTTTGGGCCGGGTTGCCCAACCATCTGGCAACTTATTTTAAATTAAAAGGATGTTTTAGGGTTTGTATTAAAAAAGATTGCACTTTTGCCCCGATTTTTTTGCCTGTTAAAGGCTGTTGGATACATGAATTAAAAACAAGTTTAATAAGCTCTACTATTTTATTATGAATGATTTAAAAAATACAGCTACACAAATACGCAGGGACATATTAAGAATGGTTCATGGAGCCAATAGTGGTCACCCGGGTGGCTCATTAGGATGTGCAGATTTCTTTGCTGCTTTGTTTTTTAAAATAATGAAACACAACAAGAATTTTTCTATGGAAGGGAAAGGTGAGGACATTTTTCTACTTTCAAATGGGCACATTTCGCCAGTATATTACAGCACCCTTGCAAGAAGCGGTTATTTCGATAAAGCTGAGTTGACAACCTTTAGAAAAATTAATTCGCGACTACAGGGTCATCCGGCAACTCATGAGCATTTGCCCGGAATACGAATTGCATCCGGATCGCTGGGCCAGGGCATGAGCGTAGCTATCGGTGCTGCTCTAACAAAAAAATTAGATACAGAAGATACGATCGTTTATTCGTTGCATGGAGATGGCGAATTGGATGAAGGCCAGGTTTGGGAAGCGATCATGTTTGCAGCACATCATAAAGTTGATAATCTCATTTCTACCATCGACTGGAATGGTCAACAAATAGACGGACCAACTGATAAAGTGATGGGTCTCGGAAATATCAAACAAAAGTTTGAAGTGTTTGGCTGGACAACACTTGAGATGAATGGGAATGATATGAACGAAGTTGTTTCAACTCTTGAAGAAGCAAAATCCTTAGTTGGAAAAGGAAAGCCAATTGCTATTATGATGCATACAATAATGAGCAAAGGAGTTGATTTTATGGAAAACGATCATAACTGGCATGGCGTGGCTCCAAATGATGAACAGCTTACAAAAGCACTGGCGCAATTACCTGAAACTTTGGGAGATTATTAAACAAGAACCACGATTATGGGATTTTGAAAAGATTAATAGGAAAATAATGATAAGCCTATTAAAAAGAATTTCCCTCTTATTCACTTCTCAGAGAAAACTCTTGCTTGGCCGCTTTTCTCGCAGGTATCCAAGAAGCCAATAAGGCAATAAATAAAACCGTTACGGCCACTAATACAAAATCTTGCCAGTGTAACTTTACAGGATAGTAGTCAATTAGAAACGATCCTCCTTGCAAAGGGATCAATTTATAAGTTACCTGCAGCCATGCAATGACCAGGGCCAGGATTATTCCTGCAATACCACCGAAAATACCGATCAGCAAACCTTCACTTAAAAATATCCTTTGAATAAAATTATTATTGCCACCCAGTGCATAAAGTATGCTGATGTCTTTTTGCTTTTCCAAAACAAGCATTGTAAGAGAACTGACGATAGTAAATGAAAATACACACATGATAAGTACCAGCACGGCATACATAACCCATTTCTCTGCTGCCATTATTGAATATAATCCCTGGTTCTGCTCATATCTTGTTTGCACCAAATAGTTTTTCCCCAGTTGTTGTTGCAGTTTTTCTTTTACATCATCTGGATTACTTTCCTTATTTATTGCTATCTCTACACTGGTATACTCATTCTCCTTAAGGCCCAGGAGTTTTTTTACAAATCCAAGATTGGTGATAGCATAATTAAAATCAAATTCCTGCTGAATAACAAACACACCTGAAGTATTAACAGGATCGGCGCTTACATTCTGAAGCGGATCATTTGAAGTTGACGAATCTTTTTTAGGGAGATAAGCCATTAAAGGAAATAAATTTTTTTCTGCCTCTACGTGTAAAGCATCTTCTACTCCAACTCCAAGCACCATATAAGGAATTTCGTCATTTCCCAGATCAAAACTACCTCTCGGTACATTGCCTGGTACACCGGATACATTTTTAAAATTTTCATCAACGCCTTTTATTGTTACTGCCCGTTGAAAATTATATTCGGTGCTGTCTCGATTGATCCCTGAATTTTGAAGTAACCCTTTTTCTTCTGCAATCAAAGAAAGGTTAGTAACATCAGTAACACCGCGAATTTGTTTTAATTGCTCAGATGTCAACGTGAGTACCTTGCCTTGCGTTGGAAAAATTTTCAGATCAGTATAAAAAGTAGTGTACAATGATTTTACCATTCCTTCAAACCCATTGAACACACTTAAGATAAGTATCAGCGCCGTAGTTCCAAAGGTCATTGCAACAATACTGATCCATGCAATGATGTTAATAGCATTGGTAGATTTTTTTGCTTTAAAATAACGCCAGGCAAAGAGGAAGTTCAAAGTTGAAAGTTAAATGTTAAAAGTTATTCTTCTTTCTGTGGACTGTCGTCTGTGGACTGTTGACCTTTTATCTGCTTAAACAACTCTTCCATTTTAAATACATGATCAAGCGTATCATCCTGATAAAATTTCAATACAGGTATGTTACGCAACTGGTGGCGCACTTTTGCTGCCAGCTCTTTTTTTATATCATGATGACGATCTTCAATTTTTTTCAATGCTGCTTTTACCTCCTTTACCTGGAAAAAGCTTAAATAAATCCTAGCTTCCAGCAGATCGGGAGTAATTTTTACGGATGAAATAGAAACCATTCCTCCATCGATCATACTCAAACCGAGCTTTTGAAAAATGGTGTTCATCTCTTCGTTTAGCAAGCCGGCAATTTGCTTTTGTCTTTTACCTTCTTCCATATAACCTCCTTCTTTAGTTCGGGGTAAAATTAGCTACTTTTGCTGCTTCTTTTGGAGTAGTTATTATACAATGAAAAAATATTCACGGATTTTTAAATATCTCGGGCAGTATAAAGGACAAATTCTTCTTTATTTTCTTTTTATCATTCTTTCTGTTGTTTTCTCTATTGTTTCACTTGGTATGCTCGCCCCTTTCTTTGATCTTATCTTTAAACAAGATAATGGTACAGCACAATTACAGGGAGATAATGCTCTTATTCAAACATTGAAAGAATGGATGATCGATCAAAGAGATTCAACAGGAATATTCAGCGGTGCCCTGGGAATTTTAGGATTAATATGTATTATCATTGTTGTTTCCATTTTGCTGAAAAATCTTTTTCTCTACCTCTCCTTTTATATTCTTAATCCCCTAAAGAATAAGGTTGTCAATAGCCTGCGTTTGGAATTATATAACAAGATCCTTCATTTACCCATCGGTTATTTTACAGAAAAAAGAAAAGGCGACCTGATCAGTCGCATTACCAATGATGTAAATGAAGTAGAAGGCTCCGTGGTAAGTACTTTGGAAGGATGGGTAAGAGATCCCTTAACGATCATCATAAATTTTACAGTACTTTTTTATATTAGTCCGCAGCTTACCTTTTTTATCTTACTCTGTATACCGATCATCGGTTTGGTATTGGGACGAATTACCCGTTCACTAAAAAAACAATCCAATGAAGTGGCGATAAAACATGGCGAATCTGTTTCAGCTCTTGATGAAACACTGAGTGGCTTGCGGGTGATCAAAGCATTTAATATTGAGACATTATTGAAGAATCGTTTCTTTTCCGTCAACACTGAATTACTCAACGCAAAAAATCATATTGGCTATCGAAGAGATCTTGCTTCACCTCTATCTGAATTTATGGGGGTGGTTATTTTTTGTGGTATATTATGGTTTGGTGGACAATTAGTTTTAAAAAAAGAGTTGCTTGAACCATCGGTTTTCCTCGCTTACCTCGCTTTGTTTTATAATATCATCAATCCTGCTAAAACACTTTCCACTTCTTTCAGCAATATGCAAAAAGGCAGCGCTGCCATTGCGAGAATTGAAGAGGTATTAAATACTCCAATAACAGTTGATGACAATGTAAATGGCAAACAACTTCAATCATTCAATAATAAAATTGAATTCAGGAATGTGAGATTTGCGTATGAAGATGCGGTGATACTGGATAATATTGATCTAACAATTGAAAAAGGAAAAACAATTGCATTGGTTGGTTCATCCGGCGCCGGTAAGTCAACATTGGCTGATCTTGTTCCAAGATTTCATGATGTAACAAGCGGTGAGGTTTTGATCGATGGAGTAAATATCAAAGATTATTCTTTGCACTCTGTAAGAAGTTTAATGAGTATCGTAACCCAGGAACCGATCCTTTTTAATGACACCATTGCAAATAATATCAGCTTGGGAAAACCTGGTGCAACTGAAGATGAAATTATGCAGGCAGCTAAAGTTGCCAATGCTCATAATTTTATTGCTAATAAAGAAATCGGGTATGCAACAAATATTGGCGACCGCGGCAGCAAACTCAGCGGTGGGGAAAGGCAAAGATTAACAATTGCAAGAGCAGTAATAAAAAACCCGCCAATACTTATCCTCGATGAAGCCACCTCTTCTCTTGACACAGAAAGTGAAAGATTAGTGCAGGATGCAATTAATAATATGATGCAAAACAGGACAAGCATTGTAATTGCTCACCGTCTTAGCACCATTCGCCACGCAAACGAGATCATTGTTTTGCAAAAAGGGAAAATCGTAGAACGTGGCACACATGACCAATTGCTTTCTCAAAATGGTTTTTATAAAAAGCTGGTGGAAATGCAGGAAGTGAGATGAGATCAATTCAACCACTATCAATAAATCGTGATTTTACGTTTGCATTATTAACAGTCCTTAGTATATTGATAAAACAAGGGTCTGATATTTGTATTAACAAGTCAAATAATTTTTATCTGCCATATAAGCCGGTCATACTTCTCATCCTGTTTCTATTATCTGAAGAAAAAGGCTCTGCCGGAAATTTACTATCGGAAATAAATTCCACAAAAAAAGAAGCGTTAGATTTTATTGATAGAATAGATCAATCAAAGGAAAACAGTTTGTGGCCAAACATAAAGCCAAAATTATTTTATGATAACCTTATACTGAATTTGGAGAAGCCAACGAGCTTTTATCCAGGACGCAGTACTAATTTTTGTGCATACGGAGCACTCTCTTATTTGGTAATGGAAAAGGATCCGCTTGGTTATGTAAAGTTTATGAACGAATTATACGATAAGGGTGAAGCCGTTTTTAATAATAATCATTTCAAACCTTCCAGTGCAGTGATGAAAGCAGCAGGCTCTTTAAAATTTAAAGGAGTGCTTGATATACGACATGCCGAGCAAATGTGGTTCCTTGTATTGGCGGATAAATTCAAAGGTTATCTTAATTTTTTTGATAAAAAATTCAATGAAGGTGATGAAAATTCTTTTTGGGCAGCAACCAACCTGGCCAAGTTCGACCGTATGGTTAATAAAATGTGTGGCGTTCATGTAAAAGCAGTGGGCAGCGACCTGATCAAACCCTGGGTGAAAGATCCTTACAGTTATCTCTCAAAAAGGATCGACAGCAATATTGTTAGTCTCTATATCAACAATCGCATCATTCACAAAAAGAATCATGATAAGATAAAATTCTCGATACCTACTCACTTTATTATTCTAAGGGACATAAGCAAGCAAGATAATATGGTCACTTTACGCTATTGGGATTACGGCGGGGAAACGCAAGTGCAGGTATCACCCCGAACATTGAAAAAAATAATATTTGGAATTATAACTATTGATAAATGATTCGTCAACTATTTATTACTTTGATCATTTGTTTATTGCTGGCTACTTCATGCAGCACTAAGATCGTTTCGACTAATATTTACCAGGAACAGAAAGAAAATCTTGACAATATTGAACGCCGTTATGAAAAATTAAATCCATCAAATCATTTTAGTCTTGCCTTCACTGATAAAAAATTTAGTATCGTTTCACTTGAGATGATCACGGATACCCTGACCAGGATCTATGAGTTTAATGTTAATGAACAAAGATTAGCTGATACATTACTTAAATATAATTATGATTCAGCTGGTATATATTATCTGATAAGAAAAATGCAGCAATCAAAAGTTACATGGATCAATAGTTTTGACTATTATGTAAATGACCAACCGCAACAATTGATAATTCTAAGTCTTAAACCCGTGACCATTCGTTATATTTTCTCACCGCCAAAATATGTTGCATTAGCCTATTTCAGAACTACTCAATTTTTTGATGAGAAAGGAAGATTATTGGATAGCAGGCGTACAAAACAAGTTCGAAAAATAAAAGGACAGGTATTTTATAAGATCACTGATCGCATTTGTTATACAATTACTGATAAGTATCGTTAACTAACTTTTACCCATCACTATTTCAACACCTCTCTCGAAATAACGATCTTCTGTATCTCACTTGTTCCTTCACCAATAGTGCAGAGTTTTGAGTCGCGATAAAATTTTTCTACCGGAAAATCTTTGGTATACCCATAACCGCCAAAAATTTGCACGGCATCATTTGCTACTTTCACGGCTATTTCACTTGCATAATATTTTGCCATCGCTGATTCCTTTGTCATTTGTTGTCCCCGCTCCTTCAGATCACATGCATGCAATATCAACAATTCTGAGGCAGTGATCTCAGTTGCCATGTCTGCCAGTTTAAAAGATACTCCCTGGAAATTTGAGATCGGCTGATCAAATTGATATCGTTCCTGTGAATATTTCAATGCAGCCTCATAGGCACCTTTCGCAATACCTAAAGCAAGTGAAGCAATAGATATTCTTCCGCCATCTAATACTTTTAATGATTGTTTAAAACCATCTCCAACTTCCCCTAAACGATTTATATCTGGTATCCTGCAATTATCAAAGATCATTTCTGCGGTTTCACTTGCACGCATTCCCAGTTTGTTTTCTTTTTTACCACCGCTAAAACCGGGAGTACCTTTTTCAACAATAAATGCGGTTGCATTATTTTTTGCTCTTGGCTCACCTGTTCTGCAGATCACCACAGATATATCGCAGCTCTTACCATGAGTGATCCAGTTTTTTGTTCCATTGATCACCCAATCATTTCCATCTTTCGCTGCTGCACATTTCATGTTGCCTGCATCGCTACCGGTACCGGGTTCCGTTAATCCCCATGCGCCTATCCATTCCGCTGTCGCAAGTTTTGGTAAATATTTTTTCTTCTGCTCCTCATCTCCAAAACTTAGAATATGTCCTGTACAAAGTGAATTATGTGCAGCAAGACTTAAACCGATAGAGCCACAAACTTTTGATATTTCTTCAATAATAATTTTATATTCAAAATAACTTAAGCCTGCTCCGCCATATTTCTCAGGCACTAATACTCCCATCATTCCCAACTTTCCCATTTCCTTCAAACATTGAACGGGGAATTCCTGCGATTCATCCCATTCCATTACATGTGGTTTGATAAATTGCTGTGCAAAATCCCTGGCTGTCTGTGCAGCATGTTGTGTTATCTCGCTTGGCTGAAAATCCATTTATTGCTCCTTTCTTTTATAAAAAACCTGTTCAAATAATTTGCGATGCAAGGTACGTAGAATTTTTGAAGAACTAACATCCGTTAGTATTATTTTTGAAAACTATATATGATATGGCGTGAGGCAAAGCAAGTAATAAAGAAGCCCGCCGGTGGAAACTGGTGGGCTCTCTAATCAAAAACATTAACCATTAAACCTTATCCTATGAAAATTGTACCTAATGTAATGCATAAAAACTCAAATTGAAAACTTACTTGTAAACATTTGATACGACTTCATGAAAACTCTAACATAAGTCCATCGTATGCAAGATGAATGCCATCCGGTAATTCGGCTTCAATTTCCTCATGCCGGCCAAGCTGATGAGAAACATGCGTGAAATAAGCTTTTGGAATTTTTAATTCCTGTACTACATCTATTGCTTCAGCCAATGTAAAATGAGAAATATGATGTTGCTTGCGCAGTGCATTTAGCACCAGGACCTCACTCCCTTTTATTTTTTCTTTTTCAGTTTCATCGATGCGGTTAGCATCTGTGATATATGTAAACTTTCCAAAACGAAACCCAAACACCTGCATTTTTAGGTGCCAGACCATGATGGGTTGAACAGGAATATCACCGATCATAAATGGTTCGTGGGTGATCGTATTTAAATTTATTACAGGAACACCGGGATATTTTTCTTCAGTAAAAACATAAGGAAATTCTCTTTTGATCGCCGCTTCGGTTAATGTGTTAGAATAAATTTCCATCACCGGCTTATAGAAAAAATTAAAGGCCCTTACATCATCAAGCCCGGCTATATGATCCTTATGCGGATGAGTGAAAAGAACTGCATCCAGTTTTCTTACTTTCTCCCGCAACATCTGGTAACGAAAATCCGGTGTGGTATCAACTACAATAGTTGTTGTGGGTGATTGCACCATTATGCTTGGCCGTAGTCGTGTATCTTTTTCATCAGGTGAGGTACATACCTCGCAATCGCATGCTACCATAGGAACACCTGCACTAGTACCGGAGCCGAGAAAAGTTATTTTAAGCGGAGGACAAGTCACAAGTAAAAATAAGAAATGAAGAACGAAAATGAGGAATAAGACAAGTATGAGGGTAACGATTACCTTGTTATTTCTTATTACTTATTTTTTATTTCACATTCCCTTCGGCTACTTTCAAAATTACTTCTTTGTGGAGTTTTTTTGATTCCTCGGATAGTAGATCAGTATTGATCTCAAGTTGCGGTATCAGATCAAGCATAGTATTAATACGGCCTTCGAGTTGGAGAAATTTATTCAGCACCACTACTTTTCTTTCTTCCAGTATGCAATAGCCGCTTTGGAAAGTGCCTCTTTCATAGCGAAGCACATAGCCGGCTTCTTCTACTACAGTTTCTAATTTATCAAGGGTTGTCTGAGTATATTTCATTGTATCAAAAACTATTTTTTAAATATCATCACGCTTTGCCCGATTGAAAAACAAAAAGATGAACGGAGCGTCGCAACGAAAGTACAATCAGGGAACCAAAGCCGGCTATACAATTATCAACATTATGTCAGGAAATTTCAACTCTAAGTTTCCCTTTAGGGGACAGGGGTTCTATTTACTCTGCATCTTTATCACCGGCACTATCATTTCTTCCATACTCACTCCGCCATGCTGAAAAGTATTACGGTAATAATTCACGTAGTAATTATAATTGTTGGGATAACATAAGAATCCGTCTTCCTTCGCAAAAATAAACGATGAATTTACAGTCGGTACCGGCAACCCTGCTTCTCTCGGATCGCGGAAAGCAAGCACTTCCTTCGGTTCATAGTTCAAATTGCGGCCATGTTTATAGCGAAGGTTAGTAGTTGTTTGTTTATCTCCCACCACTTTGTATGCAGTTTTCACTTTCACACTTCCATGATCGGTGGCTAAAACAATTTTAATGTTCTTATCAGCTACTTTTTTTAATGCCTGGTGTAGCGGTGAATGTTCAAACCAACTGCGTGTAAGACTCCGATAACTCATTTCATCACTTGCCAATTCTTTCAGCACTTCCATTTCGGTTCTTGCATGGCTAAGCATATCAACAAAATTATATACGATCACATTCAGGTCATTACCCAGCAGATTATGAATATTATTTTGCAGGTCAAGCCCTGCCTGGTTATTCACCACCTTGGTATAAGAAACTTTTAGATCCCCTTTGCCCAACCTTTTTAATTGTGACCTGAAAAATTCTTCTTCATGTAAATTTTTCCCACCTTGTTCATCATCATTTTTCCATTGAACCTGAAATTGTTTTTCGATATCAACTGGCAACATGCCTGCAAAAATTGCATTACGGCAGTATTGGGTAGCAGTTGGAAGAATACTGTAAAAACTATCTTCTTCAAGTATACGAAAGCTCTCCGCAAACATTGGTTGGATCGCTTTCCATTGATCAAAACGAAGATTATCAACCAAAATAAAAAACAGCGGTATTCCTTTTTCCAAATGAGGTAGCACTTTAAACTGCATCAACGTATGTGACATCACCGGGCCATCACCACTTTTTGGTTTCACCCAAGATGAATAGTGACGTGAAATAAATTTAAAGAATTCGGTATTCGCTTCGCTTTTCTGGCTCTGCAGCACTTCCTGCATTTCGGGGCTATCACTCTTTTCCATCTCCAGTTCCCAATACACAAGTTTTTTATAAATATCCATCCATTCGTTATGGTCAGGGCTGCTGTTTAGCGCCATAAAAAGGTTGCGGAACTGTTGCTGGTAAGCCGTGGTTGTTTTCTCCGCCACCAATCTTTTATTATCAAGAATTTTTTTCAGGCTCAGCAATACCTGGTTAGGGTTTACCGGCTTTATCAGGTAATCACTGATCTGTGAACCGATTGCATCATTCATCAGGTTCTCAGTTTCATTTTTTGTTATCAGCACTATCGGTATTTGTTGCCTTACCTCTTTGATCTTTGCAAGTGTTTCCAACCCGGTAATACCTGGCATCGTTTCATCGATCAATACAACATCAACAAGGTTTTCTTTTACGTAATCAATGGCGTCAAAGCCATTCGTTAGTGTTTGTACCTCGTAGCCCTTGCTTTCTAAAAAAAGTTTTTGTGATTGCAGACTTTCTATTTCATCATCTACCCAGAGGATTTTTGCTAATGCCATTCTTTGTTGTTATTGTTTATGGTCGTGGTTTATAATTATTATGTACCCAACTTTCGTGCTACTATTTAGCTTTTGTTGCGTCGCACTCTTGTACGCTTTATTCGCCATTCAGCAAGCATGAAGAAGTTCAAATTTAGTTTAATAACTTCAGCTATTGTAGTTTTGCGGCCTTGCCTTAACAAAAAAGCAACATGTTTAACACCAGAAAGATAATCAACGATCCCGTTTATGGTTTTATTACTATCGATCATCCTTTGATATTGGATATTATTGCACATCCCTACTATCAACGTCTTCGTCGCATTTACCAAATGGCATTTGCCCATCTTGTCTACCCAGGTGCTGTTCATTCCCGTCTTCATCATTCACTAGGGGCTTATCATCTTATGAGTAATGCGCTAAGCGAGCTAAAGAATAAAGGCATTGAAATTACTCATGAAGAAGAACTCGGTGCTAAGGTTGCTATTTTATTACACGATATCGGGCACGGGCCATATTCACATACTCTTGAAAAAGAATTGATCAATGATGTCCATCATGAAGCCATTTCGCTGCTCATTATGAAAGTGCTCAATAAAGAGTTCAATGGACGATTACAAACAGCCATTGATATTTTTACCAATTGCTATCCGAAAAAATTCTTATCCCAGTTGATCGCGGGGCAGGTAGATGTTGACCGAATGGATTACTTGACCCGCGACAGTTTTTTTACAGGAGTATCAGAAGGGGTTATTGGCTATGACCGTATTATAAAAATGTTGACTGTTCATGATGGCCAGCTAATGGTAGAAGAAAAAGCTATTTACTCTATTGAAAAATTTTTGGTCTCACGTCGCCTCATGTATTGGCAGGTGTACTTACATAAAACTGTGCTCAGTGCGGAAATGATGCTGGTGAAAATTATTCAAAGGGCAAAAGAATTAATAACAAAAGGAGTAAAAACAGAGGCAGCAACGTCAGCACTAGATTATTTTTTACAAAATCCTTCCACCGATCATAAAACGCAAGAACATCTTGATACTTTCTGCAGGCTTGACGATTTTGATGTCATGGCAACTGTAAAAAACTGGATGGATCATACAGATAAAATTCTATCAACACTTTGCAGGGGATTAGTTGACCGGAAACTTTATAAAGTCAAATTGCAAGCCGACCTGTTTGACAATTCACTTGTTAACAAAAAGAAAAAAGAGTTGATGCAGCGGTTCGGCATAAGCAATGAAGAAGCCGAATATTTCGTTTTTACCGGTGAAGCAATAAATACAACCTATAACCCGGAAGACGAGAGAATAAATATTTTATTCAAAGATGGAAGCGTAAAAGATATTTCGAATGTCGACAATGCTTTGATCCATCAGCATCTGGCCAGCCCGGTTAAAAAACAGTACATTTGTTTTTTAAGATAGTTGTATGCTAATTTTTCTTGCTAACAGTTTTTCACTAACAGCTAAAAGCTAAATTGATGACTTTTTCGGCACTACAGATCGCAGCACTTATCAATGGCAAAACAGAAGGCAATGCAAATATTTCTGTCACTTCTTTTGGAAAAATTGAAGAGGCAGAAGATGGGCAGCTTGCTTTTTTAGCTAATCCTAAATACGAAGAATACTTATACATCACTAAGGCATCAGTCATTATTATCAATGAAGCATTAGAATTAAAGCAACCTGTTACGGCGACGTTGATCCGTGTACCAGATGCTTATACCGCTTTTGCAAAATTGTTGAGCACTTACCAGCAAATGATGCAACAACAATTGACCGGTGTACAAGAGCCGGTATACATTTCTGCTTCTGCTTCTTATGGCCAAAATGTTTTTATCGGTGCGTTTGCTTATCTCGGCGATAATGTAAAAGTTGGTAACAATACAAAGATTTATCCCAATGTTTATCTCGGCAACAATGTAAAAGTTGGAGATAACTCTATCATTCATCCCGGTGTAAAAATTTATCATGACTGTTTCATCGGGAGCAATGTTGTTATTCATGCAGGTACTATAATAGGAAGTGATGGTTTTGGTTTTGCACCGCAAGCGGATGGCAGTTTTAAAAAAGTACCACAGATAGGTAATGTGATAATTGAAGATAATGTAGAGATCGGGGCCAATGCGGCGATTGACAGGGCAACGATCGGTTCTACGATCATAAGATCAGGTGCCAAGCTTGATAACCTGATACAGATCGCACATAATGTAGAAATAGGAAATAGTACAGTTGTTGCAGCGCAAAGTGGTATCAGTGGAAGTACAAAAGTTGGCAAAGGTGTAATGATCGGAGGTCAAGTTGGAATTGTTGGCCATATCAATATTGGTGACGGCGCGAAGATCAATGCCCAAAGCGGTGTAAGTAAATCGGTGGAAGCAGGCAAGGCGGTTACAGGTTCGCCGGCTCATGATTATACCTCTGCATTGCGCAGCCAGGCTATTAGTCGAAAGCTTCCAGAATTGGAAAAAAGAATAAAAGAATTGGAAGCATTGGTGAAGCAACTATTGAGTGAAAGAGTTTCATAAATTCAATGTTTAATAGAATTCCCAAAGCAGGTTAATTAATCTCGATTTTCCCTCTCAAACTGTATCTTTGCCCGCATGATTTCACCCACAGAAAATAAGAATTATATTGCCGAGAATATGGCTGCTCAATTCAACCCTGATAAGCAACATACTATAAACTCCGAAGCTAGTATTTCTGGTACTGGTTTGCATACAGGTGTTCTTGTTGATCTTACTTTGAAGCCTGCTACCCCGGGTTTTGGCATCCAGTTTCAGCGTATTGACCTTCCTGGTAAACCAATTATAAAAGCAGATTGTGATCTGGTAACCGATACCAGCCGCGGAACAACTCTTGAATTTAATGGCGCCAAGGTAAGTACAGTGGAACATGTATTGGCTGCGCTGGTAGGAATGGGTATTGATAATTGCTTAGTAGAAGTGAACGGACCAGAAATGCCAATAATGGATGGAAGCAGTGAGCCTTTTGTTGACATGATTGAAAAGGCAGGAATAAACGAACAGGATGCATCAAAGACATGGTATTGCATTGATGAAAATATTTATCTGCAGGATGAAAATAAAAGAGTGGATATGGTGGCAATGCCTGCACCTGATTATTCCGTTACAACTTTGATCGATTTTAATTCTCCGGTCCTTGGAACACAGCATGCAGGATTGAAAAACATGTCAGACTTCAAAACCGAGATCGCCCCTTGTCGCACTTTTTGTTTTTTGCATGAATTGGAAATGTTGTTGGACAATAATCTTATTAAAGGCGGTGATGTAAACAATGCAATTGTCGTGGTTGATAAACCTGTTGGGGTAATTGAACTGGAAAGACTAAGGAAAGTTTTCAAGAAAGATAAAATAGAAGTGAAAAGCGAAGGCTATCTTAATAACCTTGAGTTACGTTTTCCAAATGAAGCTGCCCGTCATAAGTTATTAGATGTTGTTGGAGATCTAGCATTGGTTGGTTATCCTATCAAAGCAAAGATTATTGCAAACAGGCCCGGACATAGCAGCAATGTTGAATTTGCAAAAAAGATTAAACAATACATAAAAAAAACAAAACATACTCGTGGTGTTCCGGTTTATGATCCAACAAGACCACCGGTTTTTGATCTTGTGTACATTGAAAAAAAACTCCCCCACCGTTATCCATTTTTATTATTGGATAAGATCATTGAATTAAGCGATACACATATTGTTGGAATAAAAAATATAACCTTCAATGAATGGTTTTTCCAGGGACATTTTCCCGGAAATCCAATAATGCCGGGTGTACTACAGGTGGAAGCACTTGCCCAATGCGGTGGTATATTGGCAATGAACATGAGTCCTGAGGGCTTATATGATACTTATTTCCTGAAGATCGATAATTGCAAATTCAAGCAAATGGTGAAACCCGGTGATACTATGCTTTTAAAAATGGAGCTGTCTACACCCATTCGCCGCGGTATATGTGAAATGAAAGGAACCGTATATGTGGGCAATAAAATTTGCACAGAAGCCGACCTGGTTGCACAGATAGTAAAACGCAATGTTTGATGCCAAAAAAAATGATTTTACAAGGCTGAAAAAGACAATTTTTCAGCCTTATTTTTTATCCACCCAAGTGCTAAAAAATACTCAAAAATTAGGCTTTTAAATGCCTCTTTAGAGGGCTTAATTCCGTACATTCGCAAGCATTTCATTTACACAATTTTTAAGCGAGGATTCACTATTTATGAGCGAAGAAATTAAAGCAAAAGCTATCCCTGTAAATAATGGTTATGATGCTGATAGCATCCAGGTTTTGGAAGGATTGGAAGCAGTTCGCAAGCGACCTGCAATGTACATCGGTGACATCAGTGAAAAAGGTTTACATCATCTTGTTTATGAAGTTGTCGATAACTCTATCGATGAAGCCCTAGCTGGTTATTGTAAAAATATTGTCGTTACTATTCATGAAGATAATTCTGTATCGGTAGAAGATGATGGTCGTGGTATTCCAACTGAGATGCACACGAAAGAAAAAAGAAGTGCATTAGAAGTTGTCATGACCGTACTGCATGCAGGTGGTAAGTTTGATAAAAATTCTTACAAAGTTTCCGGTGGTTTGCATGGTGTTGGTGTAAGTTGTGTAAATGCATTGAGTAAAAATTTACATGTAGAAGTTTTTCGTGAAGGAAAAAGATTTGAGCAGGATTATAAAATAGGAGTACCTCAATACCCCGTTCGTGAAATTGGCACAACTGATAAAACAGGAACTACTGTTCGCTTCTGGCCTGATGACAGCATCTTTCTTGTTACTGTTTACAAAAAAGATATTTTGGAAGCCCGTCTTCGTGAACTATCTTTTTTAAATAAGGGGGTACGGATCATTTTGAATGATCTTCGTGAAAAAGAAGAAGAGAATGGAACATACACAAAAACATTTTACAGTGAAGGAGGTATAGTTGAGTTTGTAGAAATGCTCGACAGCAATGCAGGGAGAAGTCCTCTTTTGCCCAAAGTGATCTTTGTGGAAGGTCGTGATGAAGCAACTAATGTTGCTGTAGAAGTAGCGATGATCTATAATGATTCTTATAGTGAACATATTTATTCTTATGTAAATAACATTAATACTATTGAAGGTGGCACCCACGTATCTGGTTTTCGCCGTGCCCTTACAAGAGTATTTAAAAGCTATGGGGATAAACAGGGCCTCTTTGAAAAAGCAAAAGTTGAAATTGAAGGCGATGATTTCCGGGAAGGTCTTAGCTCTATCATATCAGTAAAAGTTCCT
>Ga0193740_1000194_pt1 | contig 17716 bp, 8 predicted proteins | sample L2s1metaG_FD_145072 | JGI IMG/M metagenome (GOLD analysis project Ga0193740, IMG submission 145072) | Soil microbial communities from a riparian zone of the East river system, Colorado, United States - L2s1 | ecosystem: Environmental > Terrestrial > Soil > Riparian zone | place: USA: East River... | reverse complement strand
CGGAATAACAATGCGCTCACCGCTTACTGTTTTAATGTTGAACTTTTTAATAAGCCAGGTGGAAAGCATGCCTGTTGGAATAGCTGTTGCAAAAAGTCCGAACATGTAAAAAGAATCGAAGCGAAACATTTCCTGCATCCGCCACCACGACACTGCCTGCACTTTACATAATACAATTCCGAAAAGGGTGCCCAGTACTAAGTAGCGTATATTTTTCATTTGTGTAGATTTAAAACCAGGGGCAATAAATAATGAGCACTGAAAATTCCCGAAGCAAAAAAAGATGCCACTGCAATTAAGGATGGCCATTGAAATGCGGATAGCCCCATGATTCCATGTCCTGAAGTGCAACCACCGGCATAACGGGTACCAAAGCCTACAAAAAAACCACCAACAATTAAAATGATAAACCCCGGCAGTGTAAACAAATACTGCCAGTTAAAAATATCCTCCGGAAGAAATCCTTTGTTGAAGGCAACCCCTTGTTCGGCTAGTGCATGAAGCGTAGCAGCCGAAATTTTTTCAGGTTGCTGATCGGCTAATAACCAACCACCAATAAAACCGCCGATAACCAGCCCGGCAGCAAAAAAAAGATTCCACTGCTCTTTCTTCCAGTCATAGTTTAAAAAGGGAATATGGAGCGGAAGACAGGCTGCACATATTTGCCTGAGCGAGGAAGAAACACCGAGCAATTTGTTGCCTGCTATAAGAAGGGCCGGTACAGTAAGCCCGATCAATACACCCCCAACATACCAGGGCCATGATTGCTGTAAGAAATGATTCATGCTTTCAATAGTTAAGAACGGAAGGTCGAAAATTATTTTTTAACGGGGGCGAATAGTTGTTTGAAGTCGATACCGTCCATCCGGGAGTCACCCATGTAAATCATCCTGGGTACACTGTTCCTAAAACAATCCCCATTCATCTTCGTAATCATCCCGCCTGAATGTAGCCACCCAGCTTCGAAATAATTTTTTGAATTTGTCCAGGGATTCTTCGATTGGTTGTTTGTAAGCGATATCCGCTTCGCCGGATAAAGTAGCAAAAGCAATTTGTTCCCAGAGCTGCCTGCAATTGAATCGAATAAGGGCAGCATTCTCCATTTTAATTTGGTATAGGGTATCGCCACTTGCACTGATGATTTTGGGTGCAACTATGGATGCGTTCTGATAGATCATGCTCTTCGTACCAGGTACTTCATCCTCTTCTTCCGGCAATGTTTCGGTAAAGGCCAATACAAGTCCAAATACTTCACGCCATTGGTTGTATGCCGCTTCGGCGCACTCCAGTTCTTCACGCCATTTCCAGGCCTCGCCTTCGTCTTCATTGGTAAGACGATCTTTCCATTCAGGAAGAGGGTTGAGGCTGGAGAGGTCCATGTGATTTGTTTTGGAGGAATGAAGTACTGAAAAATACGGCATTTTTGCCCCTATGCATGACTTCAGCAAAGTTTTTCCGTGGTGACACTTGGGCGGTTAATCTCAATCTGTTTCTCGCGAAAGTGGAGTAAGTCTACAAATCAATCATTTATTGGAAGACTACTTACAGTCCTTTGAAGTAAGTGATTCATATCTTTTTCTTACTGTAATCATTTGTATGTCAGCAAATAAAGAGTATTTTACCACCCTATCAGAATTGCATTCGGCTAATGAGAAAAGTTTCTTTTTTTGATTTAGAAATTGATCCAACCAAAAACTTGATCCTTGACGCTGGTTGTATTCGTTGGGATGACTCTACTTTTCATGAAAATTCCGTTCAAAAGTTCATTGAGTTTGTAAAGGGCTCTGATTTTATTGCGGGACATAATATTTTCAAACACGATTTAAAATACATACATCAGTATTTAGGAGATACAATGTTTGGGTCATTAAAGACAATAGATACTCTTTACCTATCCCCTTTGCTTTTTCCATCGCGACCTTACCATAATTTACTTAAAGATGATAAGCTACAAATAGATGAACTGAACAACCCGCTTAATGATTCAATAAAAGCAAAACATCTTTTTTTTGATCATGTCAATGCGTTTCAAAACCTCGATAATGGACTAAGAAAAATATTTTTCAATTTGTTAAAAGAGCAAAGAGAATTCTCTTGCTTTTTTAAGTACCTGGAGTATGAAGTAAATCTCACTGACGAGGAACTTGAAAGCTTAATTCAATCATTCTTTGCAAATAAAATTTGCAATAACTCCAATGTTAGCAGGTTAATTAAAGATGCACCTGTTGGGCTTGTCTACTCTCTGGCACTCATTAATAGCAATGATAAATATTCAATAACACCACCTTGGGTATTGCACAATTTTCCTGATGTAGAAAGAGTCCTCTTTTTACTTCGAGGAAGGCCATGTGTCACAGGGTGTTCCTATTGCGATAAAGCTCTAAATCCATATAAGGCATTAAAGCGACATTTCGGCTTCGATCAATTCAGGTTTTACGGCGGTGCACCACTTCAAGAGAACGCTGTAAATGCTGCGATTCGAAACAAGTCTTTGCTTGCTGTCTTTCCCACAGGCGGTGGCAAGTCAATTACTTTTCAACTTCCTGCTTTAATGAGCGGAGAAAACACGAAAGCACTAACTGTAATTATCTCTCCCCTTCAATCATTAATGAAAGACCAGGTTGATAATTTAGAACGAAAGAATATCACAGATGCAGTTACTATAAATGGTTTGCTTAACCCAATAGAAAGGAGCGAGGCTATTGAGCGAATTCACGATGGAGGTGCCAACTTATTATATATATCTCCAGAATCGCTTCGATCAGTTACAATCGAGAAACTATTGTTAGGTAGGAAAATTGCTCGATTCGTTATAGATGAAGCTCACTGTTTTTCATCATGGGGGCAAGATTTTAGGGTAGACTATCTATACATTGGAGATTTTATCAAGAACCTCCAAGAAAAGAAAGGTTTATCAGATAAGATACCTGTTTCATGTTTTACCGCAACAGCCAAACAAAAAGTTATTGAGGATATACGCAACTATTTCAAAGACAAGCTGGATCTTGAACTTGAAATATTCAGAGCAAATGCTTCACGAACCAACCTTCAATATAAAGTATTTAACAAGGATGGAGAAGAAGAAAAATATGCTGAAACAAGAAGACTATTAGAGGCAAAACGCTGCCCCACTATTATCTATGTCTCTCGAACTAAGAGAGCTTATAAACTGGCAGAGAGATTGACAGAGGATGGCTTTAATGCTAAGCCTTATCACGGTAAAATGGATAAGGACGAAAAAACTGCAAATCAAAATGCCTTTATTGAAGGTTCGGTTGACATTATGGTTGCAACTTCTGCCTTTGGAATGGGTGTCGATAAAAGTGATGTTGGAATGGTCATTCATTATGAGATTTCTGATTCATTAGAGAATTATGTGCAGGAAGCCGGAAGAGCTGGAAGAGATGAATCCATTACCGCAGATTGTTATGTTCTTTTTAATGAAGCTGATTTAGACAAGCACTTTATTCTGCTTAATCAAACAAAACTAGATGTAAAAGAGATCAACCAAATCTGGAAGGCAATAAAGGAGCTAACAAGAACAAGAGACAAGGCATCCAATTCTGCATTAGAAATTGCACGTAAAGCGGGATGGGATGATAGCATTGCAGAAATAGAAACAAGAGTTACGACAGCAATAGCAGCATTAGAAGAAGCTGGTTATTTGAAACGAGGTCAAAATATGCCTCGAGTCTATGCCAATAGTATTTTAGCGAAATCTGCTCAGGAGGCCATTGAAAAAATTAATACTTCCGAAAAATTCAATGAGCTTCAAAAAGTAAAAGCGATTCGTATTATCAAGAAACTGTTCTCCAGTAAAAGCAAGCGTTTGGCTACAGAGGAAGCGGCAGAATCCAGAATAGATTATATCTCCGATCATCTTGGAATTGTAAAAGAAGAAGTTATTCAGATAGTGCAATTACTAAGAGACGAAAACATCCTAGCTGATGCAAAAGACCTGACCGCTTTTATCAAAAAGGGAGAAAACAGTAACCGTTCATTAGCGGTGCTGGAAAAATATAAACAACTGGAAGAGTTTTTCTTTTCTTCATTATCTGAAGAAGAAACCGGCTACAATCTAAAAGAGTTAAATGAACATGCTATTGAAGCCGGATGTAAAGACGCTTCTCCAAACAAGCTTAAAACGTTGATCAATTTTTGGGCTATTAAAAATTGGATTAAAAGAAAGAGTCTTGAGTATTCCAGAAATCACGTTCAAATTGTTCCTTCTCAAAGTAAAGAAGTCTTAAAGGAAAAAATGACAAAGCGCCATTATTTGGCAAAACTAATTGTTGAGCATTTGTATGAGAAGGCGCTAAAAGATGTAAAGGTTCAATCGGATGAAATTTTAATAGAATTTTCTGTCCAGGAACTGAAAGAAGAAATAGAAAAACGAACTGGATTTTTCAAGATAAATGCTACAAACGAAGACATAGAAGACAGCTTATTTTATTTATCGAGGATTGAAGCCATCAAGATTGAAGGCGGCTTCTTGGTTGTTTATAATCGGTTAACGATAAACCGGCTCGAAAAGAATAACAAGATCCAATACAAGCAAGAAGATTACCAGAAGCTTTCACAATTCTATCAGAACAAGGTTCAGCAGATTCATATAGTTGGGGAGTATGCAAAAAAAATGGTGGACAACTACAACGATGCTTTGCAATTTGTTGATGATTACTTTAAGCTGAATTACACTTCTTTTCTCAATAAATACTTTCCAGGCAGCAGACAAGATGATATTAAGCGAACGTTGACTCCAGCCAAATTTCAACAACTGTTTGGTACCTTGTCCCCCTCACAATTGGAAATCATAAAGGACCGCGATAATCAATATATCGTGGTTGCTGCCGGACCAGGAAGTGGCAAAACAAGAGTGTTGGTGCATAAACTTGCGTCTCTCTTAATGGCAGAAGATGTAAAGCACGAACAATTACTGATGCTTACGTTTTCAAGAGCTGCTGCAACAGAATTTAAGAAGCGGCTGATAGACCTTATAGGTAACGCAGCTCATTACGTGGAAATCAAAACATTTCATTCCTATTGTTTTGACCTAATCGGAAAAATGGGAAATCTCACTGAAGCTCATTCTGTTTTGAAACTGGCAGTGGAAAAAATTCGAAATGGAGATATTGAACCTTCAAGAATCACAAAGGCTGTTTTGGTGATTGATGAAGCACAAGATATGAGTTCAGATGAATTTGAATTAGTGAAAGTTTTGACGGAACAGAATGAAGAAATGCGAGTACTGTTGGTGGGTGATGATGATCAAAACATTTTCGAGTTTCGCGGATCGGACTCAAGACACATGGTTAGTTTACTCAACGAAAGAAGTGGGAGGAAATATGAATTGGTTGAGAACTACAGAAGTAAAGCAAATGTTGTTGCATTTGCCAATCAATGGGCAGAACGAATTCCTAAACGTTTAAAGAAAGTTCCTATTATCCCTATGGATTTGACTGATGGCACAATTAATATCATTGAACATACTCATGACAATTTAGCTACCCCTTTAATTCAAACTATTCAGCAGACTGATTTGATTGGATCAACTTGTGTGTTAACGAAAACGAACGAAGAAGCTGTTCAAATTACAGGACTGCTTATCAGGAACGGATATTCTGCTAAGTTGATTCAAACAAACGAAGGATTCAATTTATACAACCTAAAAGAACTAAGATACTTCACCGATCTTATTAACAGTAACAACGATGCTCCAGTTGTAAGTGATGAGGAATGGGGAACTGCTAAAACTAAACTCAATCAAACATTTCAACAAAGTGATAAACTAGAGTGGTGCAAAATTATTATCAGGCAGTTTGAAACAATCAATACTAACCGTAAATACAAAAGCGACTGGACAGCATTTCTCACAGAATCTAAACTTGAAGACTTTTTAGAAATACACGGAGAAACTATTTATGTTTCTACCATTCATAAGGCTAAAGGTAAAGAGTTCGACAATGTATTTCTTGTTCTAGAGGATTTTAACGCTAATGATACCGAATGCAAGAGGCAATTGTATGTTGCAATAACAAGGGCAAAAACAAACCTGGTTATTCATTACAATGGAAGTTATTTGAGAAATTTAATTGCGAATAATGTGATTTACTCAAACGATACGTTCTTGTATTCGTCACCGAAGTTTATTTCTTGCTTATTAAGTCACAAGGATGTTTGGCTTGGTTATTTCGAAAGAGTTCAACCAAGTATTTCAAAAGTGGAAAGTGGCAATTCTTTATTCTTGACAGACAATGGACTTGCTAATAAAAAGGGAGAAATGGTTTTAAGATTCTCAAAAAAATTCTCAGACCAAATAAATGTTTATAAAACCCGGGGGTATATTTTATCAGAAGCGAAAGCCAATTTTATTGTTTATTGGAATAACAACGAAACAAACAATGAGGTAAGTATTTTATTGCCCGAACTAACTTTCAAATCGATGGCAGATTAGCAAAGACAAAGTTTTGTGCCATGAAATCTTTTATTTTTTGCTTTTAACAGTCAATAAATTCTTTGTTGCCTTTTTTACCAACTGAGACTCACTCATTCCCGAGTGTCGACCTAATCTCGCTGAGTTTTTGGGCAAGCAACAGTACTAATCTTCGTCTAAGACTAGAAATAAAGAAATCCTTTATTTTACTGAGGCTTTCATCAACTCTGTAAACGTAACTGCAAAAGGGAATCCTGAGCGACGTCCCATATTATAGGCTGCTAATTTTCTTATGTCCCAATGATAATTTAGAAGTTCTTCATCAGTAAGGTCTTCAACCTTATAAACGAGGTAATAATCTCGTGGTGGGCGGCTTGGAGAGTATCCCAACTTTATTAGTGTTTTCTGAGAAAAGATGCGAGGCCCCGTTTCTGTTATTTTTAAAATCTTATTTGTAATCAATTCCCCATCTGAATGAAGTAGTAAATATTTAGCTCCTGCTTCACCGGGCCCCAACCTTAATGAACCTCTTGAACTGCCTGCTCTCGCGTTGTATAGGCCGCTTTTGACAATCCATGCCCAATTTTCTTTTCTATAATATCCAATTAGCACAAAGGTGTCATCAGGAATTAAACTTCTATTATGTCCAATTGTTTCAGGGAAATTCTCAAATAATTCGTTTGAATTTTTATTTTTATAAATGTCATATGTCCTAAAAGACATCTTTTCTCGTTGTGAAGCCCTGTTCATTAGATTTTTGGTAACGTCGCTTAAAAACAATCTTAACTCTTGTACGCCATTGTCTGTTAATGATGGGCGTATTGCAAATGCCCCTAGACCAGGAATTATCTCATGAAATCCTGTTTTAGTTTTTGGCTGATCTTGTCCAGGGTATAAAACATATGCACCCGCTGTCCTTCTTATAGCATCTTTATAAGCATGCATTTTAAGTAAATCTGCTCTTTTATATGTTCCTTTTCGTTGTTCCTCTTTTTCCTCATCCAATTGAACATCACCAGAAAAAATCTCTTGAAATTTTTCAATTTTATACTTAGCATCAAAATGAATATGCACAATTAACTCTTCCACTTCTGCCTGACTTTCTGTAATGCCATAAGGCCAAATAGTAATCGTATAATCTGGCCTTAAATTTCTTGACCAACTTCCTGGATTGGGATAAGGTTGATCGCCTTTATATGTTCGATTATAACTCAATTGAACATATAATTTTCGTGACCCAATATCGCTGATTCCTTTAAGAGGTAAATATTCTCCTTGTCGAAGTTTTAGGCCGAAGCCATCTGACGTTCGATCTAATAGATCTTCTGAGTTAGGGCTATTAAGATTAAATACGTCAGTCACTAGTTCTATTAGTTTAAAAAACAACCAATATTCATAAAGCACTGCGACGTCTCTTTTATTAGCATAGTATACATCCTCTCCGCCTTGCCAAGTTAATTTAGCGGCTAGGTCAAATAAAATCCAGTACCCGTAAATTTCTCTATATCCTTCCTTTCTTTGAAGAACAGGATTATTGGTCGGAAGTGAGGAAAGCGCAGAAACTTCCTGAAATAAAGAACTATCTAAATATTGTTCTAATTTATCTTCCAAAACCGAAGCTTCTTTTTTCAAGCGTGCAGCAGTGTTCAAATGACTAAAATCACTACAAAGCTTTAGGAAAGTGTCAAGAGCGAATTTTACAAACCTATTTTCTGGTGTATCTACGGTTTCTTCTTTCGAAATTATCTGGATTTTCTCTGGAAGAGAGCTAAGCACTACTTGTAAGGGGTGACCGAAAGGCAAATCTATTCGTTGAGTAGAACATGCAAACTGTCTAATAGTTTTCCTATCAATTCTTTTCACCGATGAAACGGACTTATTGGCTAAAGTTGTTCGCCATTTCGTTGTTGGGGACGTTATTATCTTATGAATCGCACTGTCAAAGTCATCCGAATCAATTATCGATTTAATGAAAGCAAACCGTTGATAAGCTGTTGAAGAATCTTTTTCTAAGTCTATTGTAAAACTTTGAACAACTGGCGAACTGTGTTGCATTAAAAGATCTGTACACTTTTCCGCAATTTCTTCCAACATTCTTCTATAGTCCTCCCTATATGATGCTTTTTCTGATTGAACTTCTAATCTTACTACTGCAACTTTCTCATATGACTTGTTGTCTATGATATTTATGAGAAGCGTACCTACATAAATGTTAGGAGTTATTCGTCCAGCGTGTTTGTTTAGTTTCAATGCCACTACAAGACCTGGTATATCTTCTAAATAATAACCTTCATCAATTAAATATTCGTAAGATCGTCCTTCGGTAATTTGATATAAAGCCTCTCCATGTTCCAGTGCTTCAGCTTCGCCTATAACTTTAATAGGATCATGTGTTGAAGTCGGAACAATAGTCAAGAAAATTTCTTGCTCATTAGAGGTGGAAATTGTAATTCTTACCAAATTTTTTTAATTTAAGCTTCGGCATAACTTGTAAAGTTGCTATTTAAAAGGCTAATGTTCATCCGTCTAATTTTTTCTAGTGAAACTGGAAATCTTATTTTATCTGCATCAGTAAAATCAACAACTTTCTTTGGATTTAGGAAATCTGCAGATAAAGATTTGTCAACCAAGCATAATTCAGCCAACGATTTTAAGACGCCTTCTAATTTTCTTCTTGAACCGTGTAGTTTAGGTAAAAGTTTTTGCATTATAGCGGCATCAAATATTTGATCCTTTGTCCAGTGGTTATTTAATTGATTTGTGATTGCGACAAACCGGAGGATTTCAGAAGCGGTTCTATAACCGAATTCGGCTCCAACTTTTTTGAGTTCATTAAAAAAAACAAGCAGATCGTCAGTAACATTCTTATCTAATGGTGGTGTTAGATTCTTATTTCGTGAGGTAGCTAAAAAGTCTTGAGCCATACTTAATCCCTTTCCGACTAAACTATCAAAATCTAGAATCTTATGTCCGGTTAGGAACCCTTGCATTTCACTGAGCTCTACACGGAATTCAATCACATTGGCACGGTCAAGCACTTTGGGGCTAAACATGTATGTGGTTTCATCGATATTCACTGTCCCTATAATAAATAAATTGTCAGGTAACTTAATTGATGGGGGTATTCCGTTATGATCTTCATTTCCTGAATGCAGGAAAATTGGTTCGTTTGATTCCATTGCACTTAAGAAATCGGCAAAATATCTTTCTACATGGCTAAGGTTCATCTCATCAAGAATTAGAAAAAATGGCCTGTCTGGATTTTTCACAGCGTTTATTATGAGTTCTAGTGCACCATTTTCAGGAACTATATATTTACCTGGTTCAAGCCCATTTGGATAACCCAACAGGGGTTCTCTATTTGTCCAATCTGCTCCTACTGGTAAAAGGCATACAGATTTAATATCTTCTTCCCCTATTGGCTCTTCCTTCGATATCAAGAAAAAAGCGGCTGCTTTTAAGTGTGTTTCAAAAGAGTTTATTTGAGAAGAGTATTTTGTCGTTTTTTCAACCGCATCTCTTATTGTTCTGGGGGAGGTGTCTTTTGAATAATTATTATTTCGAATAGCTTCAACCCATTCCTGTATAAGTTCATAAGAGAATGTAGCTTTTGTTCCTGTTTCCGGCTGTGTGAAAGTGACTGAAATTGCATCGGCAGCAGTTACTAAATAAGTAACTTTATTCGATTTAACTTCTTCACCTACTGAAAATAATCGGGACGAAGTCTTACTATATCCATTGGTAATCCACGCTGAGAATGCTAGCACCAGTTTAGTCTTCCCGGAACCCGACAACCCAGTTAAAATAACAAAAGGCTTAGTAATTACAGCTGCGATAAATCGAAGGGCTAATTGTTCGGTAATTACGAGATTTGAGGAATTACATGCATCCAGAAATTGTATATAATTAAAGGTCTCGTGCTTAATCAATGGGCTTTGTTTCTTTTTCACTGTATATCCAAGGTCTTTCAGAATTTTAAATGGTTTTTTTGTAGAGTTATTAAAATCATTTACTACAAGAGGTCCTCCTCCTAATGCTTTATGTGCTTCTGATACTACAAGTATTGGCGGGTAGGTTTTACCATTTTCAAGAACTAAATCATAGTCTTTAGATTCACGGCCCTTCAATAATTCAGGGTATTTTTCAATATTCTCGATAGCTTTATTGATACTTTCTCTTGTAATATCAAGCATAATAATTTATGTATAATTAATGACTTTGGACCTTTACGAGTACCTTAAATGTTTCAGAGGATTTGCCTTGCAATTAACTCCTCGTTTTCTTATCATGCACATCTGCCATTCGGCAAAATTAGCTCAATAGAATTCGTAACTGCACAAGGGAGTGACACAACCGCAGCTCAATAGTCGCACAACCGCTTGCTCCATCTCTTCATTCATATGAATTGTGAAAAAAGCAATGAAATGGTAAAGTTGTTATCTCACCTGTTATTTATAAAAGTTCGTCAGCACAATTCAGGTTAACCTAATCAATTTTTACCAAGCGAACACTTTCCTTTTTGTCACCCTGGCTCACCTCTGCCAAATAAATTCCTGCCATATAATTGCTTCCAAAATTGAACCGTTGGTTGGCATTAACGGTTCTAAATTTAAGCAGTCTTCCATCTGCACTATAAACCCGGAAATAGACCTTTTCTTTTGTATTGCTACTATGTACTACAATGCCGAACTGCGCTGAGGTTGGATTGGAGAAAGTAGTAACCGACATCCGGTCACTGTTTACTTTTGAAGATGTGTTTTCAGCTCTGTGAACAATAGGTGCTGTAACATTTGAGCATGACCCGAGATAAGACCCGTTCTTAAGATGGCTGGCCACCGCGTTGGAACTAATACAAAGGCTTTTGCTATTTCCGTTTCCTGGTGCCACATGACAAACCATAACCTTATCATTTTTGTTACCACATCTTACGTCTTCTACATTAATTGTTTTGCTGGCCTGGACACTACATCCTGCTGCGTCTGTAACGGTTACTGTATAGTTGGTTGCCGCGGATGGACTTACTGTGATCGAAGGCGTGGTAGCACCATTACTCCAGCGATAAGTATACGGCCCTGTTCCTTGTGTACTAACGCTTAATTCCAGGGAAGAGGCGGGATCATAGCCCTTGTATACCGTATTTGCATTCACTCCCTGGTCCAGCGCATTGCTATCATTTATTGTAGCCTGGAAGGAAGAAGAAACATGAACCGTTGTAGTAACCGTTGATGCATTGCCGCTCATATCCAACACCCGCCAGGTTATGGTACTTGTGCCAGAATTATAAAGTCCGGAAGCATTGTCTCCTGTACTGCTTCTAACAGTTGCCCCTGTAATAGAATACATAATTCCGGCGAGGCTGCAATTATCCCTGTATACCGGCGATGGAATAGTGTAATTAGATGCTGTAGCGCAGAAATATTGCGCGGCAGGCGCCTGGATCAAAGGCTTTTCAGCATCAGTTACTGTAATGGTCTGTTTAGCTGTACTTACATTGCCTTGATAGTCCAATAAGGTCCAGGTAACGGTGGTGATACCTCGCGGAAATACAGCAGGCGCATTGTTGGTCACGGATTGAAAACATGTACCTGCAATAACGGGCGACCCAAGTTGAACATTGCTTGCGGTGCAGGTTCCGGGATCCGTGCTTACCTCTATATTGGCCGGAGCTGTAATGCCACCACCCGGTTGCAAGGGCTGTGCATCATTTGCAAATCGTACAGTTAAATCCGGGAAGCCAAAATGTCGTTGGGGCGGGAGAAGAGACCCAGTGGTGTAGATGCTGTTACCAGACAATATCATATCAGACACTCTTGCGAAACCGCCCTGGCTACCGTAAACTGTTTTACCAATTCCATTAAAAGTCATGTTTTGGCTACCATTGAGACCTAAGACGCTATAAGAAGTGGGAACACCAAAACCCAGGTCGAGTGACCCGTTACTATTAAAACGAGCAACAGTTATAAACAAGTAACCTGTGCACGGACATGGTGGATTATATACTGCATTACCGACTATTACAATTTTATTGTCGTCCTGGACCGCAATAGAGTTCGGAGAGGTGGGAAGATCATTTACCTCAACTGTAACCAAACCGGTTTGATTAAAAGATTGGTCCACGCTGCCATTTACATTTAGGCGTATTACTGCCAGATCAGAATTAAAACTAGCTGCCACCACAATTTTTCCATCTTCCTGGATGGCAAAGCCTGAAGAAAGCATCACTCCCGGTGGAAGTGCTCCGAGTGCAAACGAATTGTCGACTGAACCATCCGGATTGAGACGAATCATGCCGTCCCCATTCACTAATATCTTACCGTCCGGTTGAATTTCAATGGACGAAGCAGTAAAAGGCAGGGTTGCGATTCCATTAACTCCGAATGCCTGGTCAATGGTCCCGTTGGGGTGAAGCCTTTTTACACCTGAACCGGTTAGTACAATGATTTTTCCATCGCATAGTACTTTAATGTCCCTGGCATCGGCATCTGTTATTATACCATTGGTTCCAAAACTACTATCGATTGAGCCATTTGGATTGAATCTTATCAAAACCTGGCCACCGGCCAATATCTTATTATCAATTTGTACTGCAACAGCATTATAGGCCCGCATATTTGGAACGAAAACCTGGCCATTTTCAGAAAAATAACTTGGCGGTGGAGTTCCTGTATAATCACTTAATGGATTATAATTTAAAGTCAAATCGGGAGTCAGATCCGGGTTAAACCTGGAAAGCTTGAAAACAGAACCAATGTAGTCTGCACCGACAGTAACAATTTTTCCATCGTTTTGCTTTGCCATTGCGTTATTGATACTGATATGAAGTTTCACTGTAGCCACCTCATTTATTGGAGCGCCGGGCTCCTGTGAAGATCCTTTTGTAATTAGAATGATGCTAAAAAACACGCAGATAGATAATCTTCTCATCGCAATTAGAAATTGAATTGTATAATGAATCACTGGAAGATTCATGCTGGTGAACATGGAGCATGGACCTGCTTCAAATATATAAATGAATCATATACATAAAACGTAGATTAAAAAATTAAAAAGATTTTTTTGTAATGTTTTTCTCTGGTATGACCTTGACGATTTTGCAGGGATGTTTTGAATAGCCTGTGTAAGATTTGTCTGCTTTTCAGGTTAAAAGAATAATTACAAAGGGCATCAATAAAAATCCTACTGGCATTGATAACTAATTGTAGCCTGTCTAAAAAATTGCAAAAACCTTGCTCCACCTTCCGCCGGTAGATTGATGATTGTTGGTAAATCCTCAGAATTGTAGGTGTCGGCAACAAATGGATTGTTTACGCTGTAATCGCGATTTACAAACATCCAAACTGCATGTGTTTGATTCATATTTGTTCGATTATCGTAAACACGTCCCGATAAGTTACCCTTTGCATCATAAACATAATTGTCCACTCTGTGCTTTGTCACTGGTGCACGGTGGAATCTTTTATGATCCGCCCGGCCTTATCATCGGTTAAATAACTGGCAGAAGCGTACCACTTGTTGTGTGGACGTCACCGGGAAAGAATAGTCAATTAATCAGCACCAAACGATACCAATATCCGAAACATATTATGTAGATATCAGACATGAAAAAGGCCAACGGCATCAACCAGTAAATTATATTTCTGACAACATAATTCTTTCGACTTTTCTTATATATTGTGTTTCCTAAAACTAGCTGCATGAGCAGTCGAAATTGCTGCGTACTCATTTCCCAATTACTCTTTTGTTCATTCTCGTGCAAACGAACGGCAAAACTTTTTTTGTTTTGCTTTTTTAGCTATGGTATTTGCGCTCAGCCGGTTATTAACTCGCTGTCGCCACTGTCAGGTTCTACCGGCAGCACGGTAACTATTTCAGGCAGTAATTTTGATCCCGTTGCTGCAAATAACATTGTTTACTTCGGTGCCGTTAAAGCAAACATCATTTCAGCATCGGCCACTGTTCTTACTGTATCTGTTCCTGCCGGGGCCAGTTATGAACCTGTTACTGTAACAACCAGCACTCTTACAGCAATAAGTGCCAAGCCGTTTACAGTGACTTTTGGTTGCGCGGCTTCGGCTAACCTTTCTGCATCATCGTTTGTTCGTTATACTATAAACGACGGGGGCAATTATAGTATCATGAATGCTGATATGGATGGTGAAGGTAAGCCGGACATTATTTGTAGTAATGGCAGTTCTATTATTATTTTACTAAACAAAAGTACCCTGAATACGGTATCCTTTGCTTCAGGTAAAATCATAGCCGCAAAATGTTGCTTTAAGTTTGATATAGCAGATGTTGATGGAGACGGCAAATTGGATTTAATTATTCCCAATGTATGCAATAACCTGGTGTCCATTATGAAAAACAATAGTGCCACCGGGAGCCTTTCCTTTGCTTCGGCCATGGATTATGTAACAGGTGATTACCCATACGCTGTGGCTGTAAGTAATATTGATGGAGACGGCAAACCCGATTTAGCTGTAGTAAACATGGAAGGCAATACCCTATCCGTATTCAGGAATGCAAGCACCAACGGCGTTATTTCTTTTGTTAATAAAATTGATTACCCTACCGGTGCAGAATGCAGGGATGTAGCTATCGCAGATATAGATGGTGATGGCAAGCAGGACATTGCCGTTACCAGCCAAAGCGATCAATATTTTTCTTTGTTCAAAAATCTAAGCACTGCAAATACTATTGTTCTTTCAGCGAAACAGGATTTCTCTACATCCCCCAGCAATCCGGAAGATATTGCAATTGCCGATTTTGACGGTGATGGTAAATCTGATATTGCGGTTAGTAATAATAATACTGCAGGAAACATTTCTGTTTTTAAAAACCTCAGTATTCCCGGCTCTTTTTCATTTGCTCCCAGGAAAGATTTTTTAACCGGTGCCTATCCTTTTCGAATGGCTGCTGCTGATTTAAATGGCGATGGCAGGCCTGATCTTGCTGTTAAGGATCAGTATACCTCTACACTCACGTTGTTGGAAAATAATAGTAGTACGGGGAATATCTCTTTTGCATCAAAAATCGATTTACCTGCTCGCAGCCCTGAAAGGCAACACCTTACCGTTGGTGATTTTAATGGAGATGGCAAACCCGAAATTGCAGTAACTGATGGTACTAACATTTTCATCTTTCTTAATCCTGCAATATTAAGTATCAGTGCCAGCTATACCATACCTACCTGTAGTGAATATGATGGAACAATAACCGCAATAGCACTGGGCGGCCAGGCACCTTATGAATATAAAATCGGCACACTTCCGTACCAGGGCTCAGGCAATTTTACCAAACTACCGCCGGGCACACACCTGGTTCGGGTTAAAGACGCCAGTGGTTGTGTGGATTCGTTAACAGTGGTGCTTCCATCGAATTATCTGTGGTTCACTACTTCAGTTAGGGATGCCAATTGTAATCAGAACAATGGCAGTATTTCAATAAGCGGAGGCGGTACCAATCTTCCTCTTACATACAGTCTCAATGGTATAAACTTTCAAAGCACCCCTCAATTTAATAACCTGGCGCCAGGCATTTACAATGTGTATGTAAAGGATAATGGCGGATGTATGAACCAAACCGGTTTTACTATTGGATCGCGATGTATGACCATCACACCAACTGTTACCAAAACAACATGCGGATTTGGTAATGGTATCATAGAAGTACAGGCATCCGGGGGAGTATCTCCTTACCAGTATTCTTTGGATGGAGTTCAGTACGTGTCTAACAACCGGTTCACCAATCTTACTCCAAAAGATTATACTGTATATGTAAAAGATGCTTCAGGCAATACAGCATCCGGTACGGTCACGGTTTCCAATATTGCCGGTCCCATTTTATCTGCAGTAGATATAACAAGCACTGACTGCAATAGCAATACAGGTACAGCCACGATAATTCCACAGGGAGGATCAGCACCATTTCAATACGTGTTAAATGCCGTTACATTTCAATCCAACCCTACATTTTCTTCATTGGCACCAGGAAGCTATAAACTAACCGTAAACGATGCGAACGGATGTTTTGATTCCCGTACCATTGAGATTCCTGTAAATAATAACCTCACTATAGATATGGGGCAGGACCTTACCGTATGCGAAACTGCAAAGGTGACATTTGCCGGAAGATCCAATGGAACCAGCTTTTCATGGTCTCCGTCAACTGCATTAAATAGTTCATCCATTTTATCTCCCGTTGCCTCTCCGTCCACAACAACTACATACATAGTAACCGCAAGTTTGGGTGCATGCACCTCAAAAGATACTATAATTGTAAACTTACGTCCTGCACCGGTACCTAACGCAGGAACCGACATCACCATTTGCCCTGGACAGACAACTGTATTAAAAGGATCAGGCGGTATATTCCTATTCATGGTCACCTTCTCTTTATCTTTCTGATGCCAGTTCTTCCACACCTGTATTCAGCGGGGCTTCTAAGGGCAATTATGTTTATTCACTGAATGTGACAGATGCCAATGGTTGTCACTCGGTAAAGCCGGCAACGATTAAGCTGTCCGTTCTTACACCATTGATTGACGCGGGAAGAGATACCGTTGTACTTGTCAATCTTCCGGTTCAATTGAATGCAAAGGATCCGGGTAATTATGGGTTTGTGCAATACTCATGGACGCCCGTGACCGGTCTCAATAATCCATCGATTGCCAATCCGGTTGTAATTGCGGATAGAGATATAATTTATACCGTTACAGCACAAACGCAAAATGGATGCATAGGCACCGATAGCATTAGTATTAAAGTATACAACAGAATTGATATTTATGTGCCTACAGCATTTACGCCGAACAACGATAGAAAGAATGATATTTTAAAAGCCATTCCGGTCGGTATAAAAGATTTTAAATACCTGGAAATTTATAACAGGTGGGGACAGCTTGTTTTTCGAACCAGAGATGCTTCAAGAGGTTGGGATGGTAAATTAAATGGCCTTTTGCAAACCGGGGTAGTAGTGTGGGTAGCAGAAGGAGTTGATTATAACGGCCAGTTGGTAAGAAGAAAAGGGACTACGGCAATCGTACAATAAAACAGGTAACTTTTGTTTTATCAATAAAACTACGGCAATGGATAAAAGATAAAGCCTCAGAATTAATTCTGAGGCTTTGCTCCCCCTTCAGGACTTGAACCTGAGACCCTCTGATTAACAGTCAGATGCTCTAACCAACTGAGCTAAGGAGGAATGGCCTCAAAACCATTTCTGATTTCGGGACGGCAAAAATAGGCGTTTTTGCTTTCCAGTCAAGTGAAAAATAATCTTTGA